>Ga0256407_10013687_pt1 | contig 10813 bp, 10 predicted proteins | sample RumenRJG_04DNA_FD_193489 | JGI IMG/M metagenome (GOLD analysis project Ga0256407, IMG submission 193489) | Bovine rumen microbial communities from Lethbridge, Alberta, Canada - RJG_04 | ecosystem: Host-associated > Mammals > Digestive system > Stomach > Rumen | place: Canada: Alberta... | reverse complement strand
AATGAGCAGTTTAACGAAAATTTTAGGTAAAGATAAAGCAGTTGCCGTAATAGGTGATTCAACATTCTGTCATTCAGGTATAGAAGGACTTGTTAATTGTGCATACAATAAAACTAAAGGTGTAATTATTATTCTCGATAACGGAACAACTGCAATGACAGGCGCACAACCTAACCCTGCAACGGGTGTTACCGCCAAAGGTGAACAAACAAAGAGACTCGATTTGGTTACTTTGTGTAAAGCTTGCGGTGCGGACAATGTTGAGGTTATCGGAGACAGTTCGGCTGTAATAGAATCAAAAATAAAAGAATACACCGCAAAAGACGAACTTTCCGTATTGATAGTTAGAATAGGTCTTTGCAAGATGATAGACAGAAGCAAAAAACCCGCACCGAAATTTTATGCAGACAAATGTAAAAAATGTTATATGTGTGTAAGCGTGGATTGTCCTGCAATATTTAAAGATGAGAACGGAAACATAAAATTAAATGTAAACTTATGTGCAGGTTGCAACGTTTGTGTACAACAATGCAAATTCGGTGCATTGGAAGAAACGAAGTAGTTTTTTAAGGAGTTAACAATGGATACAATAAATATTTTATTTTGCGGTACCGGCGGTCAGGGAATACTTACTGCCGCGGAAATCGTAGGTCTTGCAGCAATGTATGACGGGCACCATGTAAAAAAGTCCGAAGTGCATGGTATGGCTCAAAGAGGCGGATCGGTAGAATCTCATTTGAGGTTTGGAAAAGAAGTTTTTTCACCGATAATAGAATGCGGTAAAGCAGACTTTTTACTTTCATTTGAAAAAGGTGAACATGAGAGAATGAAATTCATGTTAAAAAAAGACGGTGTGGATTTGTTTGAAGATTTTGTTAAAGGACAGGAAAAAATAACAAATCCCAAATTTTTAAATACATATATGTTGGGAGTATTATCCAAACATTTGAAAATTTCACAGAAAAGTTGGGAAAAAGCATTAAAATCAGTAATAAAACCGCAATTTGTAGAGAAGAATTTAGAAATTTTTAAATCTGCAATTTAAAAATTTGAGGGATAGAAGGATAGAGGTATAGAAGTTTGGAAAAATAGAAACAACAACAGGCAGAAAGGAAAAACGGTTGTTTACAGTTTCTATACATCCATGCGTCCATACATCTATGCATCAAAAATTGTGAAGCAATTTTTAAGGAGTGTTGTATGATTTATAATGAAAAAATTGAATGTGCAAAGAGAGAAGATTTAAAGAACTTGCAGTCGGAAAGGTTGGTAAAAGTTGTTAAATATATCTATGATAACTCACCGGTATATAAACAAAAACTTGATAAAGCCGGAATAATACCGACAGACATTAAATCTATTGACGATATTACAAAATTACCTTTTACTCCTAAAGAAGATTTAAGAGATTCTTATCCGTTCGGACTTTTTTCAACGGATATAAAGAATGTTGCAGAAATCCATGTGTCAAGCGGAACAACAGGCAACCCTACGGTTGTAGGTTATACAAAAAGAGATCTTAATCTTTGGGCAAATGTTGCAGCCCGTTCTATTGCTTGTGCAGGCGGTAATAAAGGAGATATAATTCAAGTTTCTTACGGTTACGGACTTTTTACCGGTGGTTTAGGTATACATTACGGAGCACTTAGGCTTGGTGCAACTATTATTCCTGCAGCAACGGGACAAACAAAAAGACAAATAAAGTTAATGCAGGATTTTAAACCGAGAATTATAGCTTGTACTCCGAGCTATATTTTGTATTTGGCAGAAGAAATGAAAGCATTGGGAGTTGATCCGAGAACATCAAGTTGGGAAGTGGGAATATTCGGTTCCGAGCCATGGAGTATTGCCATGAGAGATACTATAGATAAAACTTTAAATATGACGGCAACCGATATTTATGGGCTTTCCGAAATTTGCGGTCCCGGAGTTGCTCAAGAATGTACTTACAGAGAAGGTCTTCATATTTGGTCTGATTTGTTTTATCCTGAAATAATTGATCCGGTAACAAATCAACCTGTTCCCGAAGGACAGTCCGGTGAGCTTGTAATTACAACATTAACAAAACAGGCAATTCCTTTAATAAGATACAGAACAAGAGATATTGTTTCAATAACTTATGAAACTTGTAAATGCGGAAGAACGGTTCCACGTCTTAGCAAAATTAAAGGTAGAACGGACGACATGATAGTTGTCAGGGGAATAAATGTGTTCCCTACACAAATAGAGCACGCTTTATTGCAAGTTGACGGTGCTTTGCCTAACTATCAGTTGATTGTTGACAGAGAAGAAAATTCTTTGGATAAACTTGAAGTTCTTGTTGAAGTTGATGAAAAAGTATTTACCGATGAATTAAAAGCAATGGAAAATTTAAAAGCTACAATTAAAAAAGCTATAGATTCTACGGTAGGACTTGGTGTTAATGTTAAGTTGGTTGAACCAAAAACTCTTGCAAGAACGGAAGGAAAATCTAAAAGAGTTATAGATAAGAGACACTTACATTAAATTTTATGGACTAAAATTTAATGTGAAGAATGGATGATCGGAAGAATGGAGGCATAGAAAAAATAACGGAAAAAAAGATAGTTTATATTTTCCATACATCTGTGCATCCAATTTTTAAAGAGGTTTAATGAATTTTAAAGATTATTTAAATGAATTAAAGCTCATCATTAAAGAATATTATATTTTAATAATTGGTTTTATTGTTCTTTCTGTAATTTTAAGATTTATATCTATTCCTTTTTTATCATTTTTGTTAATGTTAATTTTGGTATTTTATATATCAAAAACAGAACAGTATAAAAAAGGAAGTTTGTCAGGAAAAATAATTCAGTTTATTTTGTTTTTTATATTTTTATGTGTGTTTGTATTGTTATTTTCCGTTCCTTCAATATTATTTTTATTGGGACATGAAAATATTTCAACAATTGAAGAAATTATAAATTCACCGTTAATAAAAAATTTTATTACGGCAGGAGCTTATATATCTATAATTTTTATTTTTGCACCGTATAGAATTGTTGATGCAAATGTAAATATTTTTAAGGCAATAGCTTATTCGTGTTCGGTTATAATTAACAATTTTGTTCTTTTTCTTTTAATAGTTCTTTTTGTAGTATTGCTTGATTTGTTGGCGATAAAAGTCAGTAATTCGGATTATTATGTGTTTTTGTTACAAATTATTTTAACGGTTGCACTATATAAATTAAATGTAAAACAAAGTTTAATAAAAGGAGATAAAAAATGAAAACAATTGAACAGATATCTATTTTTATTGAAAATACGAAAGGAAGATTGGCAGAAGTTTGCGGATTGTTGGGAGAGAAGAATATAAACATAAAAGCCCTTACAATTGCGGAAAGTCCTGAATTTGGAATTTTAAGAGTTGTATTGGATAATGCTTCACAAGCAAAAAGCATTCTTAAAGAGCATGGCTTTATTGCAACATCCGCACAAGTTGTTGCCGTTGAGGTTTCAGATACCCCCGGCGGACTTGCAAAGGCACTGAAAGTTTTGGCAGATAATGATATAAATCTTGAATATATGTATGGTTTTGTAGAAAAAACCAGTGAAAAGGCCTTAATGGTATTTAAGCTTGATAATGTAGAAAAAGCAATAGATGTTTTACAAAAGAATAATATTTCTATTGTAGATGATAAGGTTGCTTTGGGTATTTAGTATTACGAGATTTGATAAACAGAGTGATTGGAAATTGAAGATTAAAGATTTTAAAAAATATAAAGCGGTATTATTTGATATGGACGGAGTTATTGTTGACTCCATGCCATATCATTTTATTTCTTGGTTTGAAACATTAAAAAAATATAATGTTACGGTTTCCCCTTTTGACATTTATGAAAAAGAAGGTGAAAAATGTGAAGTTTGTGTTGAGAGATTTTTTAAGAGAGATAAAATTCAATGTGATAATAAAGTTATAACCGAAGTTTTGAAATTAAGAGATAAATTATATAAAAAGTATTTTAAAGTTCATTTGTTTGCAGATATTGAGTCGGTTTTAAATAAATTAAAAGAAAAAGGATTTCTTTTGGCGATAGTTACAGGTTCAAACAGAGAAAAGGTAAAATCTATGCTACCTAAAAAAATCATATCCAAATTCGATGTAATAATTGCTGCCGATATGATAAAAAGAGGGAAACCTCATCCCGATTCATATTTAACCGCCGCGAAACAATTAAAAATTAAGCCTGAAGAATGTATAGTTGTAGAAAATGCTCCTTATGGTATAAAAGCGGCAAAAACCGCAAAAATGTTTTGTGTTGCAGTTACGACAAGTTTACCTGCACAATACTTAAAACAAGCGGATATTGTTTGTAAAAAAGTAAGTGATATATTTTAAAAGGTATAAAAGATGGAAAAACAAATTTGTACAAGATGTATTCAAGATGAAACTGTTCCCGGAATATCTTTTGATGATAACGGAGTTTGTAATTATTGTCATTTGCACGATGAATTGTGTGAAATATTTCCAAAAGATGAAAGAGGGGCTCAAAAATTAAATAAAATTATTGAAGATATAAAGTTACAATCTAAAAATAAAGAATTTGATTGTGTTGTGGGTGTTAGCGGTGGTAGAGATAGTATATATTTATTATATAATGCAGTAAAAGTTTGGAAATTAAGAGTTTTAGCTGTTCATTCTGACGATTGGTTTGATAATCCTATAGCTACTGAAAACATGAGAAAAGCGGTAGAAAAACTAGGAGTAAAGTTTGTTAATGTTAAATATCCTTTGGAGCTTGCATGTGAATTAAAAAGAGATTTTTTAAAAGCTTCAGTTCCAGAATTGAATATGGGAACAGATATTGCAATAGCAACAGCATTGTATTCAAGTGCATATAAATACGGGATAAAGAATATTTTAATAGGACAATCTTTTAGAACAGAAGGAATTATCCCATTAAAATATTCTTTTTTTGATGGGAAATATTTAAAAACAGTCCATAATATGTTTGGAAAAATTCCGTTACCAAAATGGACGCCGGAAAATCCTACATATAATTTAGCTTTAAAAGAAATATTTTTTTATACGATTTTAAAAGGAATAAAAACATTTACACCGAATTATTATATTAATTACATTAGAAAAGAAGAAGAGAAATAATCAAAAAAGAATTGGATTGGATATATCCGGGAGCACATTATTTTGATGATTTATATCATAGTTTTATATCCTATGTACATAGGATAAAGTTTAATATTAATTTGAATATTATTAATGATTCCGCACTTATAAGATCTGGACAAATGACAAGACAAGAAGGTTTGGAAAGATTATCAAAACCATATCATATTGAAAATGATAAAATTATAGAAGATTGTTTAAGAAAAATAAATGTTTCACAAGAAGAATTTAATGAAATTATGAAGTTACCGTTAAAAACATTCAAAGATTATGATACAAACTATAATATGATTAAGATATTAAAATATCCTGTAAAAATAGCAGCACAATTAAATATTGTACCTAGTGTTACATATAAAAAATATTTTGAATTTTAATGTAAGTGGAGATATTATGTCTTTTATTCATTCAACATCTGAGATTCAGACGAAAAATATAGGAAGTAATGTTTATATATGGCAATATTGTGTAATATTGGCTAATGCAAAAATAGGAAATAATTGTAAAATAGGTTGCAACGTTTTTATTGAAAATGATGTAATTATAGGTAATAATGTTACTATTAAAAACGGTGTTCAAATTTTTGATGGTGTTACAATAAAAGATAATGTATTTATTGGAGCAAATACTGTATTTTGTAATGATAAGTATCCTAAACCGAATAATAAGAATTTCAAACTGGAAAAAATTATTATAAATGAAAATGTTTCTATAGGTGCCAATGTTACTATTTTACCGGGAATAACTATAGGCAAAAATGTTGTTGTAGGAGCAGGTAGTGTTGTTACAAAAACAATTAATGATAATTGTGTTGTTGTTGGAAATCCTGCAAAAAAAATAAAAGAGATATTTTAAAAATGAAGATAAATATTGCAATTTTAGGATATGGATATTGGGGACCGAATTTAGTTAGAAATTTTAGTAAATTTTCTAATTGTAATATTTCTTATATAGTAGATAAAGATGTAAACAAGTTAAAAGAAGTAAAGAAGTTTTATCCAAATTTAAAATGTATAGTTAATCCGCTAACAGCAATAAAAGATAAAAGTGTTGATGCTATAGTTATAGCGTTGCCTGTGAGTCAACATTATAAATATATGAAACTTGCATTAAAAAATAATAAAAATGTATTGGTAGAAAAACCGGCAACAGATTCTTATAAAAAATTAAGAGAATTAGTGGAAATTGCTAAAAAACAAAAATTAATATTAATGGTGGATTATACATTTTTATATACTCCTGCAGTAAAGAAAATAAAAGAATTGTTGAGTAAAGATGAAATTGGCGATATTTTATTTATTGAGGCTCAAAGATTAAATTTGGGGATATTTAGAAACGATGTAAATGTTATATGGGATTTGGCAGTTCATGATATATCGGTAATACAATATATATTGAATAAAATGCCAAAATATATATCTGTAAGAGGTATGTGCTATATAAATTCAAAGATAATGGATTTGTCGTACATAACATTAAAATATAATAAAAAACAAATAAGTCATATTAGCTCATCATGGTTATTTCCTTTTAAAAATAAAAGAATGGTTATAGGTGGTAATAAAAAGACTATAGTTTATGATGATATTGAACCTACTGAAAAAATTAAAGTTTATGATAAGGGATACAATATTCGTTTTTCTAATAAAGACAGAGAAAAGATTTTAATAGATTATAGAGTGGGTGATATATATATTCCGAAATTGTCACAGGAAGAAGCACTATACAATGTTTGTAAAGAATTTTTAGATGCTATTAAGAATAAAAAATGCCCATTAACAGATGGTAATTTTGCATTAAAGATAAATAAAATTTTAGATACTTGTGATAAAGCTATTAATTTAAGAGGAAAAGAAATAAAGTTAAAATGAAATGTTCAGAAATTTCAATATCGATAGTTATGCCCGTTTATAATGAGCAAGAGAATATAGATTTTGCTGTAGAGAAAACAATTTTAGAATTTAAAAATTTTAAAAGAGCAGAACTAATTATTATAAATGATGGGAGTGAAGATGATACAGATAAAAAACTTATTGATTTATCAATTAGATATTCAAATATAATAGTAGTGTTAAAACATAAGAACAATAAAGGTTTAGCAGAATCATTAAAATTTGGGTTCCTAAAAACTTTAAATGATTATGTTTTATTTAACTCCGCAGATTTACCATTAGATCCAAAAGATATTTGTAATATAATTGAACAAAAATATCCATTTGATTTGTTAGTATTAGAAAGAAAAAAATATTCGGGTGCTTCAGCTTGGAGAAAATTTATTTCTATATGTAACAGAGTTATTTTACATATTTTTTTCCCCCTGGAATTGATAGACATAGCAGATTGTAATTATACTTTTATTATAAAAAAAGAAATATTAAAAAAAGTTTTTCCAAACTCGATAAGTCCGGGGTTTATTGAAGCAGAAATAATATTAAGAGCAAAATATTTAAAATTTATAGTTAAAACCATAGAAACAAAATATAATAGAAGAAAATTTGGAAGCCCGCATTTTGGTCGTTTAAAGGATATTTGTTTAACAATGTTTGATATAATAAAATTTAGAATTTATAGTTTTTTTTTAATATTTATAAAAACAAGAAAAGACTATTAAGTAATAAAAAATCATTATAAAATTATATTATATAATCAAATTTCATTAGATTTTCAAGTCTATATTAAAAGATAATAAACAAAAAATTTTAATAGGAAATAATATTTATAATATTGCAAGAGTTAATAAACAAAATATAAATTTTACATTATTGCGTATTTTTTATATTTTATGGTATTAGAAATTTATTTAATAGAGAAATAAAATGAGTTACTATTTATACAATACAATTTTTTGGATATCAAGATTTATAACATTATTTATATTTGGGATATTTTCTTTTACTGTATTAAATGTTAAATTTTTATTTATAGAAAAATATTTTTATTTTATCATTATATATATTGGAAAAATTGCTAGATATTTACAAGAAAATATAGTCGTTGTTATTAACAATTTAATTAAATTTAATATAGATATAAGTTGTATGAATTTTAATTTTTATTGGGGAATATATAAGACTTTTTGTAAAAATTCATCAAATATATATATATTATTGATAGCATTTATAAGTGTTATATTAATGTATGTATTTATCAATAAAACTACTAGTAAGAAATATTCGTTTATTTCTGTTTTAATAATTTACATTTTGGCTTATTATATATTTAATTTATTAATAATGTTAATGTTAGCATTAACAACAATAATATCTTTAATGTTGATTAAACAATTAGAAAATATTAAAAATAAAAAAATATTTATGGCTATTCCTATTATAGGAGAAATATGTTGTATAAATGATATATTAATTTATATTTTTAAAAAAGATTTAAATAAATATAGAAAAATCAATTTATTAATAATATCATTAATATTATCAAATATAATATGCTTTTTTATTCCTATTAATAAAAATGAATCCTTAAAAAATTTAATCTCCAATAAATCTACATACAGTATAAGATATTATGAAAATAAAATGCTAATATCTTCACAACAACATAGCTTTATTGTAGTAAATAGAAAAAATAAGTATAAAATTTATAACATCGATGAATTAAAGAAAGAAGAATTAGAAGATTTTGTTGTTAATGATAAGAAAAAAGAGATATATTTATGTAAAGGATTAATGTTATATATTCTAGATTTGAATACTTTTAACATAATAAATGAAATTAATTTAGAAAAGTATAGAATAAAAGATAAACATTCAAGAGTTTGTTGTAATAATGATTTTACTAAATTATTAATTGTTCCGGAAAATGATAAACACATATGCTTGTTAGATTTGGAGACAAAAAATATATTTGAAAAAAAGATTGATTACTACAAAAATGATTGGGTTATATATAACAAATATAGGAAATGTTTTTTATTGTCTTTTTACGAAACATACACATCTTATTTAAAAGAAATAAGAATGACTGATAATTTAATTTACGATTTTAATATTAAATCTGAGATATGTCAAGGATATTCAACAATATCAGACAAAAATATGGAAATATATGTTGCTTTTAATCAACAAGGAAAGATTGGTGTGTATGATGTTAGAACAATGAAGTTGAAGAGAAAAATAAAAAGCAATTATACAGTAAAAAATATAACATATGATGAAGATTTAAATGTGTTAATAGCCCCATCGTACTTAATGGGTTATGTAGATATTTTTTTAATGGATGGTAGTGATACTTTGCTTACAAGAGAATTTGTAGGATATGAATTGAGAGAAGCTGGCTTCGATATCAAAAAAGAAAATTTATATGTATGTTCAAAAGCTGGGTTATATAAAATCCCTATAAATATTAAAAAATTAATTGAAAAATATAAAGATGTTTCACGTGAAACAAGAAATGGTAATTTATAATCAATGGCAAAAATATTATTAGTTAATCCCCCAATATACGATTTTGCAGCTTATGATTTATGGGCAAAGCCTTTAGGTTTATTATATTTATCTTCTATTTTAAAACAACAAAATATAAATGTGCAATTCTTTGATTATATGGATAGAAACAATCCTAATATAATGAAACAACCATCAAATGAATATGGTTGTGGTCATTATATACAACAAGAAATTAAAAAACCTAAAATAATAAGTAATATTAAAAGGAAATATCATAGGTTTGGCATTCCTGAAGATATAGCTGAGAAAATTTTTAAAAATATTGAAAAACCGGATATTATAATATTAGGTTCAATAATGACATATTGGTATTTAGGGGTAATAGAAGCATCGAAATTGTTAAAACAAATATTTCCGGATGTTCCTGTTATACTTAGTGGTATTTATGCTACATTATGTAACGAGCATGCCAAAACAATAAATGCTATAAATGAAGTAGTTGTAGGTTCGTTTGATAACTTTAATCCTATATTTAAAAAGTATAATATAAATGTTACATTAAACTCAAATTTTGCAAATTTTCCCCTACCTGATTATTCATTTTATGAAGATAAAGAATATATTGTACTTAAAACAAGTATAGGTTGTCCGTTTAAGTGTGATTATTGTGCACAATATATATTAAACAATAATACATATACTATAAAAAGTCCGTTAACAATAAAAAATGAAATATATAAATTAACTGAAGATAATGTGAAAAACATAGCATTTTATGATGATGCTTTAATATTTAATTCGAATAAATTAATAAAAGTATTATTAAAAGAGCTGCAAAAAGATAATAAAAAATTTTATTTTCACACCCCTAACGGTTTACATGCAAGGTTTTTAGATGAAGAACTTGCAGAATTAATGTTTAATGCTAAATTTGTACAGCCGAGATTTAGTTTGGAAACATCTAATCGTCAGGAACAAAAGAATAGTAATAATAAAGTTAGTAATATGGAATATGAAAGAACGATAAAGTATTTAAATAAAGTGGGATATAAACAGGGAGAATATATAACTTATCTTTTAATAGGTATGCCCGGACAAAATATAGAAAATATTAGGGAATCTATAAAATATGTTCATAATTTGGGTTCAAGAATATCGTTATCTGAATATAGTCCGATACCATATACTAAAGATTGGCAAAATTTACCTGATGAACTAAAGCAAGATCCCCTCACCCAAAATAATACTTATTTTATGACTTTGA
>Ga0256407_10013686_pt1 | contig 10814 bp, 8 predicted proteins | sample RumenRJG_04DNA_FD_193489 | JGI IMG/M metagenome (GOLD analysis project Ga0256407, IMG submission 193489) | Bovine rumen microbial communities from Lethbridge, Alberta, Canada - RJG_04 | ecosystem: Host-associated > Mammals > Digestive system > Stomach > Rumen | place: Canada: Alberta | collected... | reverse complement strand
CTTACGGCAAGACCACAGGAACGGCCAGTAAGCCCAGTACCTTTATAGAGAGCATTCTGAAGGCCAATGAGAAGGGCAAGATTAAGATAAGAAATGTAGAAGACCTGACAGCCGACAAGGCAGAAATCCTTATCCATCTGACTCCCGGAGCCAGCAGCGACAAGACCATAGATGCCCTGTATGCCTGTACCGACTGTGAGATCAGCATCTCGCCCAACTGCTGTGTCATCGACGAGAAGAAGCCTTGTTTCCTTTCTGTCAGCGATGTGCTGTGCAGGAACGTAGATACTACACTGAATCTGCTGAAGCAGGAACGCCTGATCCGCAGGGGCGAGCTGATGGAGGCCCTTCATTTTGCCACTTTGGAACAGATCTTTATTGAAGAGCGCATCTATAAGGACAAGCAATTTGAGAATGCCAAGACGATGGATGCTGCCTGTGAGTGGATTGACGAACGCCTGACTCCCTGGTACCCCAAGATGGTACGTGAAGTGACAAAGGATGATATCCTCCGTCTGATGGACATCAAGATGGCCCGCATCCTGAAGTTCAACAAGGATAAGGCCGAGGAGAACATCGCCCGCATCAAGGACGAGGTGAAGCAGATAGACAAGGAACTGGCCAATATGGTAGAGGTAACCTGCGACTGGTTCCGATTCATACAAGAGAAATACGGCAAGGACCATCCGCGTCTGACGGAGATCCGCAACTTCGACAATATCAGTGCTGCCAAGGTGGTAGAGGCCAACGAGAAGCTGTACATCAACCGCGAGGAAGGCTTCATAGGAACATCACTCAAAAAAGACGAGTTCGTATGCAACTGCTCGGACATTGACGATGTGATTGTCTTCTACAAAGACGGAACATACAAGGTGGTACGTATTGCGGAGAAACTCTTTGTGGGCGAAACAGAACGCAGCAAGGCCGAGAAGAAGAAGGCAGAGGTTATACATCTGGCCATCTTTCGTAAGAGCGACTCCCGAACTATCTATAATGTAGTATATCGTGATGGCAAGAACGGCATCTGCTACATCAAGCGCTTTAATGTGACCAGCGTGACACGTGACCGCGAGTACGACCTGACACAAGGCAAGCCAGGCAGCAAGGTTCTGTACTTCACAGCCAACCCGAACGGCGAGGCCGAGGTAATAAAGGTCATCCTGAAACCCAACCCCAAACTGAAGCGCGTATTCTTTGACAAGGACTTCTCGGAACTGGCCATTAAGGGCCGGCAGAGTATGGGTAACATGCTGACTAAACTGGATGTGGCTCGCATTACACTGAAGAGTCACGGCATGAGTACACTGGGAGGACGCAAGGTGTGGTACGACCCGGATGTGAAACGCCTGAATTACGACGAGCAGGGTGATTACTTAGGCGAGTTCAACAGCGGAGACCAGATTCTGGTAATACTGAAGAACGGTGATTTCTACCTGACGAACTTCGATCTGAACAACCACTTCGAGGATAACCTTCTGCGTATCGAGAAGTACAATGCCGACAAGATCTGGACAGTTGCCCTCTTTGATAAGGACCAGAGCGGTTTCCTCTATGTAAAGCGTTTCGGTATGGAGGCTACAACACGTCATCAGAACTTCCTGGGCGAAAATCCAGACAATCAGATGCTCATCCTTACAGACGTCGCCTTCCCTCGTCTGCTGGTCACAATGGGCGGCAACGACAGTTTCCGCGAGCCCATCGAGGTGGATGCCGAAGAGTTTATTTCTGTCAAGAGCTTCAAGGCACGCGGTAAACGTGTGACAACCAATAATGTGGCCAAGGTGGAGGAACTGGAGCCTACAAGGGTCCCCTCCTCAACCCTCCCCCATGAAGGGGAGGGAGAGCCCGAGGAGAATGAATCTGAAGACCCGCAACTTCCTGAAGAGCAGGATTCTGAGGATATCTTCGAGGGTAAGAGTCAGCAGGATGTGGCAGACGAGATGAACGGGCAATTACATTTATTTGATGATTAAAAGGATTATTCTTCTCTCTAACCTGTGCCTCTTTGCTTTGATGGCTGTGGCCCAGGACTATTCCACTCTGATAAACGGGAAGGAAAAGAAGAGTGAAACCATCTCTGTGCTCAGGCCTCTGCAAGTTTCAACGCTTTTCGGTGTCGGATTCAGTAATCAGCTGGATACCTATCTCTCGCCAATGGAGTATTCGGGTTTCCAACTCAGTTTCCTTGCATCGAGGGAGCGTATGACACGTTGGGCAGACGGCAACATCTCTTTCCAGAGTCTACTGCAAGGTGCCTTTTCTCATACCAAGAATCCAGCCCATACAGCAACGGCATGGGGTGGAAGGCTGGCTTACGATGCCGGTTGGCATTATCATTGGCAATTGTCCGACAGACTTTCTTTGAAGGCTGGAGGCTTGGTGGGTGCCGATTTAGGCTTCCTCTATATTGCCCGCAACTCCAACAACCCCGCTCAGGGACGATTCGGAGTGGATATATCAGCATCAGCAGGCGGCAAATACAGGTTCAAGATTAAGAAGTTGCCCGTACAAATAAACTATCAGGCCGATCTGCCGGTTATAGGTTGTATGTTCAGCCCTCAGTTCGGGCAAAGCTATTACGACATTTCACAAGGGAGCCGCGACCATAACGTCTGTTTCTCCCATCCGGGCAATGCGCTTTGTTTCAGGCAATTGCTGACTTTTGACCTAGAGTTCAAGCGAGCATCCCTTCGATTCGGCTACATGGGAGATATACGCCAGAGTCATGTCAACAGCATCCGTATGCACGATATCAACCATTCTTTTATGATTGGTTACGTAAGGTACTTAAAGGTTTTAAAGCGTAATGAAAGATAAACTGATACTGCTTCTTGTCCTTGTGCTGGGTTTATGCTCCTGTCAGAAAGGAGAGACGGAATATGATGATTCGCCTCAGGCTAATCTGAATGCCCTGTGGACTATCATAGACCAACAGTACTGCTTTCTGGATTATAAAGAGAAGGAGTTGGGCATCTCCTGGGCAGACATTTATATCAAATACAGCGCCCGCCTGAATCCCAAGATGTCGCGCACACAGCTCTTCGAGGTGCTGTGCCAGATGTTGGGCGAACTGAAGGACGGGCATGTGAACATTTCCACCAGTTTGGATTTGGGAAGAAACTGGTCTTGGAAGGATGACTATCCGCAGAATCTGGACGAATGCCTTCGCGATGAGTATCTGCAGACCGATTACAACTTAGCCTCTGGCCTGAAGTACCGTATTCTGCCCGACAATATAGCCTACGTAGTATATGAGAGTTTCCAGGATGCCATAGGCGAAGGCAATCTGGATGATATGTTCCTTTCCTTGCGGATGTGCAACGGAATGATTCTGGATATCAGAAACAACGGCGGAGGAAACCTGGATAATGTAGAAAAGTTGGCCAGTCATTTTACCAACGAAAAGGTGCTGGTAGGCTATCGCTCACACAAGACCGGAACGGGGCATAATGATTTCTCGCCCCTGGAGGCCGAATATATCTCGCCCAGTAAAGGAGTACGCTGGCAGAAACCCTGCATAGTCCTGACAAACCGATCGTGCTATAGTGCAGCCAATACTTTTGTACGAGACATGAAGGAAATGCCCCAAGTTATCATTATGGGCGACTATACAGGCGGCGGATCGGGGCTCCCATTTAGCAGCGAACTGCCCATTGGGTGGAGCGTCCGTTTCAGCGCCAGTCCAAGCTTTGATGCCCAAAAGCAGCAGATAGAGTTCGGCATAGCTCCGGACATACCCTGCTCGTTAGATACAGAGAAAGCAAAACAAGGAATTGACTCCATGATTGAGGAGGCGAGGAAAAAAATTAACCATATATGAGAAGTTTAAGAAAAGAAGAGATTGTAACCCTTACCAATCAGGGTTGTACGGCTGAAGATTGGTCGAATATACAAGTAGCTGACCTATTCAGTCCCCAGTATATAAATAATGTCGAGTTTTACGGCAACGTAACCCTAGGTTACTTTCAGAAAGATGTAGAGGTAGCTCCCGGATTCACCAAGCATTCGGGTATCCGTTATGCCACATTGCGTAATGTAGTCATCGGTAACGATTGCCTTATAGAGCATGTGGGAATCATCAACACTACAACAGATGCCACATTTGGTCAAGGACAGGTCATAGCTGTGCTGAATGAAGTAGGCGATGGCAATGTGATGATTTTCGATGGCCTAAACGCACAACTGGCCAGCCTGATGGTAAAATATGAGCAGGACAAAGAGTTTACACAAGTCATTCGCTCCATCATACAAAAAAGGATAGATCTTTCCACTCAACCTATTACCATCATAGGAAACGATGTACGCATCACACATACCACAGCTATCGTAAACTGTCATATCAGTGACGGCTGTCAAATAGACGGAGCCCTAAGACTTCAGGACTGCACCCTCAAGAGTATGCCTGATGCAGTAGTCAAGATAGGTGTTGGCGTTATCTGCGAACATTCTGTAATCTATAACGGGTCCTCTGTGCAGAACAATGCAAAGTTAGAAAACTGCTTTGTTGGCGAAGCCTGTACTATTACTGACGGATTCACGGCTGAAAGCAGTCTGTTCTTTGCCAATTGCTACATGAGTAACGGAGAAGCTTGTGCAGCCTTCTGCGGTCCCTTCTCTGCCAGCCACCACAAGAGTTCATTGCTTATCGGCGGAATGTTCAGTTTCTATAATGCAGGATCAGCCACCAACTTTTCTAATCATGCCTACAAGATGGGGCCCATGCACTGGGGCATTTTAGACCGTGGAACCAAGACGGCAAGCGGCAGTTATATCCTAATGCCGGCTCATATAGGCACCTTTAGTGTCTGCTTCGGTAAGCTGATGCATCACCCTGATACCACTAAGCTCCCTTTCTCGTACCTGATAGCATACGGAGACGAGATGTACCTGGTTCCCGGGCGTAATCTGACGACGGTAGGATTATACAGAGATATCCGCAAGTGGCCAAAGCGCGACAAACGTCCTGACGAGGCACGTAATTCTATTGTCAACTTTGACTGGCTCTCACCCTTCTCAGTAGGCGGGATTATGGTGGCTAAGCGGACACTGGAGGGATTGCGCGAGATTTCAGGCGATGTAGCCACATATAACTTCCATGATTACGTTATCAAGAACTCTTCCTTGAAGAAAGGAATCAAGTACTACGACATCGCCCTACGCATCTACATGGGTGCCGTTATGAAACGTCACATTCTGGAAGTGCCCCGTTCCAGTGTAGGAACCGGGAAATGGAGCGACCTGAGTGGTTTGCTGATTCCTGTCAGCGAAGAGCAGCGCATCAAAGAGGCTATAAAAAACGGTGAGTTGGATACCATAGATGACATCCGAAATGAATTTGTAAAGGCCAACAAAAACTACTCCGAATACCGTTGGGCCTGGAGTTACCGCCTTATTCGTGAATACTACGGCATAGAAGGTGAGATAACGCCCGAGATAGCAGAACGTGTGATGGAAGACTATATCACCGCACGTCGTGCCTGGATTGCCGAGATACGCAAAGATGCCGTCAAGGAATTCGAACTGGGCGACATAGATGAGAGCGTCCTGAACGAATTCCTTGAGATATTAGACAAAGAAGTGGAGTACGAGCGTCTTATGAAGTACGAGATGTAGGGTTAGCCTTAATGTTTACTGAGACTGTTGCCGCTGTTGCCATCGTAGTTGGGCACCTCGTATTTTCCGTTGGTATGGAGTGTCGCGATATACTTGTTCAGCAACGGCATCAGTTCAGACTCTGTTACATTGCCGGTGATGACGAATGTAAAGTCACCCACATTACTGAAGCGCTGTGCAACCAGCTGCATTACCAAATCGTAGTTGACAGCATACAAGTCTTCAGGACTCAAACCATGAGAGACATTCTTATCCTTCTTGTCGATTGCGGCACACATACTGTCGCGCCATGCATTAAAAGCATTTAAGTCGCTACGTAATGAGGAAAAATATAGGTTGTTCATCCTGAACATAGTCTCTAAACCATTTGCAGAGGAATGAGAGGTAATATATTCTTCGTAACGTCCTACATGTGGTATAACGCTGACTCCATTTTCTTTCATAGCCTTCTGCAACTCCTGTTGGTTATACCCAGCCACTCCACTTAAAGCCAGACATTCGTTAACGACTTTCAGGTTGACAGGCGTAACATCTGGATATAGAGATGTACCACCATTACTGAGGGCATACATAGTAACACTATCGGTACAGTTATTTGTTTGGTTGAAAAGAACGTTAACACCATTTGAAAGGGTGTAGTGCTTAACGTTATTCTCATTCACGGCGGCCATTGTGGTTAAAACTGAGGTTAACATCACTGCCAAGCAAATCATAATCTTTTTCATTGTGTAAAATGTTTAATTGTTTAACTTCTTTCTACACGTATGTCGCAAGAAGCTACAAAAAACTACACAATTTCTGAAATTTTTTTTTGCCTACCCGCCAATCTTGGGTTTCAACTCATCTGGCGAATCGTTAGTGTACATATTTACTTTGGACGCTTCACGCTCAAAAAGATGTCGGATAACGTCCACCTCAACCCTGGCGGAAGGCCGGAAGTCCTTACTGGTCATGTATCTTATGACAGAATAACGCAACTGACGGGCAACAGGAGAGTTGAGAGTTGAGAGTTGAGAGTTGAGAGAGATGGGAAGCGTAGTCATCAACAAGCGACCGTTGAGTACGCGTACCTCCAGCAGCATACCCAGCTTGCGCGATACATGCCAGGTGTCGATGGGTTGAACGATAGGTTGGAAGTCGGCAGGGAATTCTGCCAGGTTGATTACCTGTGTGCGGTTGGTAAGTTCCCACCAGTTGAGGTTCTGCCAGTCGTCTGTAGGGAAGTCGCGAAACACCGGATGTGTATTCTGGATATATGCTCCTGTAGTATGTGGCGGACGCATCTTAAACCACGATGTATTCCAGAATACGGGCAAATAGTTGTGTTGCACATCATTGCCATAGCGTACCTTTCCGCCCGCTGTCAGCAACACGTCACCACCTTGCTCCAGCACTTTGAGAGCACGATCATCTAATGAATCGGTCTCAATAAAGTTGAGAGTCGAGAGTCGAGAGTCGAGAGAACCAAAGTCAATCGTCTTTGGGTAAACCCAAAAGTCCCAATGGTTTCTGATATTGTCAGCCAGTTGAACTGTCAAAGTCAACTTGGCAGGTTGCTGGAATCTTTCCAAAGGCAGAGTTATTGTACCCAACTCCGTATTCTTGCCAATAGGGATTGTCGTTGTAGGCAAAGAGCCTGTAATATCTGCTATGCTCCAGTCAACTTTTGTATTGACCAGTTCACAGGCAGAAGCGTTATAGACTTCTACGGGAACCTGTAGCATCTCGTCGTTCGTATAAACGAATTTGGGGAATCTGGCCAATGGGACAACGGGGGAGCAGAATTGAGTCCAGTCCTTCTGGGTACAATAACCTTTCTCGCGCCAATGAATATTCAGTGGTCCTACGAGAGCTGTTCCCTGCCCACTATAGTCATTCAGTCCTAACAGTTGAAAACCTGTATAATTCCTGGTGCGCAGGTTGCGTTCTATCTCATATTTGTACGCCAAAACCTGTAAGTGTCCGCTGGCCATCAAGAACTTCCTTGCCTGTGATGACATGCCATTGTCGCGTAACAAGTCCTGAAAAACCTCAAAGTTACGTGCCTTGTACGCCCCCTTATACTGGGAGATTTCCCTAAAGTCTGGAAAAGCACACCACTGCCCTTGTTCATGAGCAATGATAGGTTCGTTGTTAGGTTCCTTACCCATATAGTTGCGAGGATACAGTATCTGCTCGTAATAGTCATCATCGCTATGCGGCGCTACCATATCCCAATCCAACCCTCTGGCTCCGGCTTTAACATGATAGTCCGAACCTTCATCCCAAGCCCAGCCGCCTCCGACGGATGCTCCGCAATAAATCCGGTTGGGGTCATACTCCTTCATTGTCTTCACCCAATCCCTACAATATGGGACCCAGTCACCGGCAGGCTCATTGCCTGCTGCCATCATGCAGAATGAGGGATGATGCCCGTAGGTATCTATCATACGGCGTCCTTCGTCCAGCAGATACTGATCAATGGGCATCCCCCTACGCAGTTTCACACCGTGATTGGGCCATGAAGGACCCTCGGGCTGTAGGTAGAGTCCCAACCGGTCGGCAACACAAAAAGCAGCCTCCGGTGGACAATAAGAATGGAAACGGATATGGTTAAGACCGTACTCTTTGCATTTACTGAGCACACGCTCCCATTCTGCCTCGTCTGTAGGTGGGTAGCCTGTCTCGGGAAAGCAACAGTTACCCACGGTACCACGTATGAACACCGGACGATTGTTGATGAGTATTCTATTACCCTCAACACGTATATCGCGAAGGCCAAAGGTTACACTGACAGATGTTCCCCTATAGATTACAGTACGCGTATAAAGCCGCGGGCAAAACTCATCCCACCGCACAGTATCTGCCCCTAAGGGAAGATGGAAAGTCGTGTCATTCACCACAATGTCGATGGTATGATCCTCCCAATGCGGAATCACACGCTTACGCCAGATAATCGGGCCGGACTGGAGTTCTATCTTGCCGACAATACCATTCCAGTTGCCTTGAGTCTGGTCGGTCACAGAATGGGAATCCTGTCCCACGCAAACATTCTCTATTCCATTATAAACCTCAATATTCAACTTGTTCTGGCCACCATATATTATATAAGGTGTAAGGTCGAACTGGTGAGGGACAGACAATGACATCTGATGCCCAACCACATGTCCGTTAACCATTACCCTGGTTTCGATATGCGGTCGTTCAAGGAAGAGGGTGACTTGACGCCCCCTCCATGCCTCTGGCACCTTAACTATCCGGCTGTACCACGCATGTCCGACATAGTGCCGATTAGGTGTCAGGAAGAATGGGAACTTCATCTTTCCCTCTACACGGTATTTCTCCATGTATGGGTTGAAGAAGAAACTGGAATCATATAGCGAACCAGTCCATTTAGTATCAACAGTCACAGGGTCTCCCTTGCTGTTAGTCAGCATAGAACCTGGCAACTTTACAGTTCCCTGTTCTCGTTCGGAACGGAAATGCCACTTACCGCTCAGATTTATTGTCTGGGCACAAGTTCCGACAATGTTGATGGTGACCAGCACCAATGTCAGTATCAGGTTTTTCATGATGTTTTTTCGGTGTACCAAAAGCGGCACGGTAATTCTATCTTACCGTAGCAGTGACATAGCTTTTACCAGCCGAGAATTTCTGATCCTTGTCGTAATGAGGTCCATATTTTCCTTCCGGCATATCACTGAGGACAAACACGGTACATTTCCTACCAGCAACAACCTTATCAGTTGCTGCCGTATTGATAGCTGAAGCAGCGAGGTCAGCCAAAGCACCTATCCATCCTCCACCACCTGTATTGATGCTGGTATCAACAGTAATCAAGCCTTCGCGATGATAGAGGGTCTGCCCGGTTTTTGTAGAACGCAGGATATACTCGACACCAGCTTTCAACGAGCTGCCTATCTGACTTCTCTGCCATGACTTAATGATTGTAAACATAGCTGCATCGGCACCCAGTACATTACGGAACTGCGAGAGGTCTGCCTCTAAGAAACGTTCTGCATCATAAGCGCTTTCTGTCTGGAACATTTCCATTGTCATCATAGGAGAATAAACATAATAGCCTTTTTCGCAAAGAGGAGCATATAATGTAGTATAAAAAAAGTCTTTTGCCTCCACATGATTGGTTTGGTTAATGGGCGGCATGATGGCAATGGCAAGCGGCCTTTCTTGATACATAAGCGGATACTGAGATTCACGTGTAACAAGAGTTTGCTGGGCACACGATGACATCAGCAGAGCTACGAGGCCAAGGATAATATACTTCTTCATTTTTCCAACTGATTAATGATTCGTGAAATGAATTTCTCAGACTCGGGATAAGCTTGAATCTCAGCTCGCAACAAGGTAAGTCCTTCTTGCTTACGGCCTGCCTTGCAAAGCAGATAACCGTATTCGGCATTAACTCCAGGGGGAACCGTTTTGCGTAAACCATTCTGCTTGGCAATAACCTTCTGGTACTGTACCATAGCCTTCTCGAGGGTCTCATCGGTAGCACGTTTCGTATGGACATAAGTAGCATTTTCCGAATCGTACCAACTGTACAGAGATTGCTGTGTCTGACATGAGACAAGAGCAATTACGCCAAAGACAGCAAAGATAATCTTTTTCATGGCAAATTAATGATTTTTGTTTCCTGACTTGACAGAAAGAGTTGTTTCTGATAAATTGTTTTCCCTTCAAAGGTTACTGTGATATTTCTGCGACCCGTGGCTACTCCATACTGTGTGCCTTTACGGTTGGCAGTCTTGGGTTTGACAACTTTGGCATCAAACCGAGTGCCGTCTATATCCACGTGAACGGGATATTTACCATTTCCGTATGTATCTTTGGGACCTACAAATACCAGATATGCCATATCTTCTTTCCCGCTCTGCTGGGCAACAGGATAGTTAGCCTTACAAGCTGTCAGAAGGCCGGCAAGTACAATAAACAGATAAAGGATTCTTGTTTTCATGATATATAGTATTTATTTGATTTCTTCAATGTAATAGTCTGTCAGGTGGTTGGCATCCACATTGCCTCCTGTTGATGTAAAGGTAACAAAAGAGTATTCCGTCTCGGGCGTATCTCCCCCTGTTGCCGATACGGTAACAGAACCTATCTGTTTGCCAGGCAGCTCTATCATAACGCCTGTCTGCGGATTCTTAACCTTCTTTCCCTTTGTCTTAACAGCAAAAGTATCTCCTACCTTGATGCCCTGG
>Ga0256407_10013685_pt1 | contig 10815 bp, 7 predicted proteins | sample RumenRJG_04DNA_FD_193489 | JGI IMG/M metagenome (GOLD analysis project Ga0256407, IMG submission 193489) | Bovine rumen microbial communities from Lethbridge, Alberta, Canada - RJG_04 | ecosystem: Host-associated > Mammals > Digestive system > Stomach > Rumen | place: Canada: Alberta | collected... | reverse complement strand
TTGTGTTTTTAATCAAATTAAATAACTATATACAGTTTTTATAATACTAAATGGTAAAAAGTTAATCAATATTTATTTAAATATTCCAAAAAATGTATATATCATTTGACTAATAAATTAAAATAAACAATAAAATAAAAAAATCAAAAAATATTTAATTTTTTTTAATTTAAAGGAAATTAAAAATAATTATAAAAACTAAATTAATAAAAAAATATCAATTATTCTTACAAATAAATCAATATATAAAATATTATTTTTTTTATTTTGTTCCTTCAATTTTATTGAATATATATCTATATTGAATCTTTTATTAATTTATCTAAATCACATTTCTATTTTTATAAATATTCTTTATAAGAGAATGATATTAAATAATAAAAAAATAAGATATTTATAAAATTGAATTATTAATATTATTTTCTTTTGAAAAAGAAAATAATAAAAAGCATATTATTTCTGATATTTTTCGTGACTGAGATTCATTTCTTAAAATAATACTTTTTATAATTATTATAAAAAAAAAAATTTTTCTGATTATTAGAAAAATATTTTTAATAATATTTAGAATTTAATATAAAATCCCAGTAATAATTTATTTTTTTTATACTAAATAAAAAATATTATAGAGGGAATATTGAAAAATATAATTAATAATCTATGGTGTAATCACTTAAATATGAGGAATATTTCATTTTATTTTTTCATTTATTTGTTTTAAAGAGAAATTAAAGAACTAAATAAATGTATTATTATATATAAAAATTAAATTTTATTATAAAAATATTTAAAATTTGAATAAAAAACTTTATTTATAAAATTTCAATTTAAAAAATTTAGATTAATTATTATTAAAATATTTAAACATTTTAAATATTCAATTATTTGACAAATATTTTTATTAGTCAAAATCCTTTTATAAATATTATTCCCAAATAAACAAGCATAACAAGTTTACTTCTGTCTTTATATTATTTTTTATAATAATAATGTTTTTACTCATTATCAATTTTTATATTATTTAATGATATTTTTTTTTTGTAATTTTTTTGATTTTGTTTTTTCATTTTTGAAAATATTCTAAAATTTTTTTGTTATGAAATTCATTTGAAACAATAGATTTTTTTGATTTTGATTTAAAAATTCCATCACTATTATTAATTTCTTTATGTTTTGAATTAAGATTTATTTTAAAATCTTTTCTAGATGATTAATTAAATCAGAATAACTTATTAAATTGGTTTCATTTTTTGATAATAAACTTAATTTTTAAATTATTTATAATACAATTATATATTTTGTTTAATTTGTTTATTTATCATTTTCCTCTAAATTAGAATTTTTAAAATCATTATTATTTTTATTCTTTTTATTATAATTAAGATTTAAATTATATAATTCATTTCCTAAAATATTATTTTATTTTATTAAATAAGACAATTATTTCTGTTTTTAAGATTATTTGAAAAAAATAAATTAATTTGTTCTTTTTCTGGAATTAACGATATTTCACTTAAAGATGTAATATAATTATTATTAAATATATTATTATGTTTATTTTATAAATATCGTTGTTTTTTTTTTATTAAAATTAACTTTGTTTAAATTATTTACGGTATTATTTTTGATTGAAATGATGTAAAATTTGTTTAACTTTTTATTTTATTATTTTTCTTTTTTAAATCTATTTTCTCATTAAATTTTTTTTAATGACATCAAATAAAATTTCTCTATATGTTTATGGATATAAATATTCTTTTATATTAGAATATAAATTATTAATAAAATGAAAAATCTTTGATATTTTAAATTTCTTTTATCATTTAATTATATTTTTTTAGTTTAATATTTTTTAATACAAAAACAATTGATATATAAAATGAAATAATATTTATAATTTCATTTATATTTTTATAATCATCATTTTCTAATTTTTCTTTTATTGTTCCTAAATCAATTGGATTTTTTATTAACACTCTTTTTTCTCAAATTTCCTGAATTATACTTATTTATTATCTTTTTTGTTCTTTTATAAATATCATTTTGATAATTTAAAAGAAAATTCCTTATTTAATTATAAGAATGTCTTTGCTAAATTTAAATGTTAATCAAATTCTTTATTATAACTATTTTTATCATTTTAGATATTTTATATAATTAAAACTATTTTTAATATTTTTATATAATAATATTAACTAAATATTATTTATATATATTAAAAAAATGAAAAAAAAACTTATTTTTTTAGAATTTCATTCAATATATTTAATTAGAGAATTATTCACTTTTATTCCAAAGAATAAACAATTTAAATTAAATAAATATAATTCATATCTTATTAAAATTTTACAATTGAAAGATGATTTTCAAACATTAAATTTTCAAAAAAAAATTGAAAAATATGATTGGTTTTATATCAAAGATTATTATGATGAATTTTATAAAGATTTTAATTCAATCATTCAAAATGAGAAAATAAATCAAATATTTTATAATTGCTTATCAAAAAAAAAAAATTTTGATTTAAATATATTAGATGATAAATTTGATTTAATGATAAATAATACTTATTTTAAACAAAAAATTCGTATAAATATGGATGATATAAAAATTCCAAAATTATCATTAATTAAAGATAATAAATTTATAGATAAATTAATTCAAATATTAAAAGATTCATTCAATCAATTTTCAACTAATGGAGAGATGAATGATATTCAATTTAGATTATTTATGAATTCATTGATGAAAAAAAATGTAAATAATTTCAAAACTAATAATAAAATATTATTTGATAAATTTATTAATATTTATTTCAATTATTTTAAAAATAAAATTGATTATGTTTGGAATTATTTATATTCATTAGGTTATAATAATTTATTAGATAATAAGAATGAAATTGATTTTAATAATATTTTAAATAATATAGAAGAAAGTGATAAAAAGCTAATTCTCAATTTAAATAAAATATCAAACAAAAAAATATATAAAATTTCTTTAATTACGAATATTGATACAATATTTCTGCAATATTTTAATAATAATCAAATGTTTCAAAATATAAAAATTATTGATATTTCAAATTATAATTTATATCAAATGATTACTTTAAATATAATTTGTCCAAAAATTGAAGAGTTAAATTTAAAAATAATTGAAGAAGATTTAAAATATAATATAAATGAATTATGTAATATTTTTCCTAATATGAATATTTTAAATATTTATATTAACAAAAAATTTAATTTATTTGATTTATTGAGGAAAATAGAAAATGTTAGAATTGAAGATTTAACAATATATATAGACAAGAATGATAATTATAAAATTGATTCAATAATTAAATTAAAAAGAATTCAAAATTTAAAAATTGAGGGAAATAATATTAATATATTATTTTATTTCTTTAATTATATTGAATTTCCTAATCTAACAGAATATATTATCAATATTGATTTAAATGAAATTAATAATCAATTATCAATATCAAATGATAGTGATTATAATATTATTAATCAATTTATAATTAATACAATAAATAATAAAGATAGATTTTGTTTAAAAAAATTTTTTGATCTTCCAAAAAAATTAAAAAAAATTAGGTATCTTAAATTAAATTTTAAAACATTTACCTTTGAATTTAAAAAGAAAGAAGGAAAAGAATATTTGTTCAAATTTAACATAAATAATAAAAGTGAATTTAAAAAATATTTTTCTAATTTAGATTTATTAATTGATGAAAATGAAATTATTAAATATAAAAAAATTGATATTAAAGGAATAAATAATAAAACAAATATTGAGGAAATAAAAGAAGAAAAGGATATTCAAAAGGATATTAATCTTTGTGATATTTATTTTAATCTAAATATAAAACAATATTTTATAAAATCATTTGAAAATTTAAGAAGTATTTATTGTGAAGATGAAATAAACATTTTAATATTAAATAAATTATTAAATAATGGGAACAATCAAAATAATTTTAATAATTTAAAATATATTAATTTAAATATAGGATGTGATATATCAAATAATTCGAGTTTAAAAAATATTTTTTCACAACTTATTATGAGTGAAAAATTAAAATCTTTAATTTTAAAATTAAATCCTAATCTTTTTAATAAAAAAACTATAAATCTTTTATTTGATCTTATTCAAAATTCAAAAACATTAAAAATTATAAATATTACTCAAAATATAGATAATCCTATATATGATTTAGATTTAACAAAAATATTAGAAGGTTTTCCTAATTTATTAAAAAAGAAATATTGTTTTGATGAATTTATAATTGGTAAAGAAATATTAGTATCAAATCAATATCCTAGTATTACATATGAAATTAAAAAAAATACATTAAATAATAAAATTAAAATATTAGGAAATGAAAATATAGAAATAAAAAAAAATTGCAAAATATATTTAAATAATAAAGAAGTAAGAAATATTGATAATATATTATTTGAGAAAGAAAAATATGAATTTAAAGTTAAATATAAAGAACCATTTGTTAATATGAGTCATATGTTCTATAATTGTTCTTCTTTAACTTCTTTAAATTTATCCAATTACAATACTAATCATATTATTGATATGAGTTATATGTTCGCTAATTGTACGTCTTTAACTTCTTTAAATTTATCTAATTTTAATACTAATAATGTTAAAATTATGAAATTTATGTTTTATAAATGTACTTCTTTAATTTCTATAAATTTATCTAATTTTAATAATAATAATGTCATAAAAATGAATAATATGTTCTCTTGTTGTAGTTCCTTAACTTCTTTAAATTTAACTAATTTTAATACTGATAATGTTATTAATATGAGTTATATGTTCCATTATTGTGTCCAGTTACAAAATTTAGATTTATCTTATTTTAAAACTAATAAAGTTATAGATATGAGCTATATGTTCTATAAATGTAATTCTTTAATAAATTTAGATTTATCTAATTTTAATACAAATAATGTTACTAATATGAATAATATGTTCTATAATTGCTTTTCTTTAGTTAATTTAAATTTATCTAAATTTGACTTAAATAATGTATATGTTATGGATGATATGTTCTTTAATTTGAATAAAAATTGTAAAGTCATTTCTAATGATGAACTTAAAGATTATATTTATAATACTTAACAATTTATTTTTAATTTTTTTTTTATATAATTCATAAAATGAAATCTGGTTTTAATAAAAATAAAATTAATTATATATGTTAAAAAAATCAAAATTAAATTTTAAGCATTAAAAAAGTATATCAAAAAAATTTTCATTAAATATCCTTTTTTCCACTTTAAAATCAATTAATAAATGATATTTACTTTCATATTCAATAAACAAATCTACAATAAAGTAAAATGATATTATAACTTTCATTATTAAAAATGGAGGAAATTCTATTAGAAAAATTTTATTATAAATGTAAAAAACAAAAATGGAAAAATTCTTATGTACCATACTTATTGAAAAGATTGTTTAATAAATATTTTTAAAAAATTTTAATAAACTATATTTCTTCTTATCTAACTTTTTTCAATCAATTAAAATTTAAATTATTAATTAATATTAATTTTTATAATAATTTAACTATTATTTAGAATAATTTTATCAAAATAAATATTTTATTTTGTTGAAAAATTAAAACATCAAATTATTGAATAAATAAAATTAATTATTAATAATTAAACTTTTAATTATAAAAATTATCTTAATGGAAACGAATAAAATAGAAAATGAAGAAAAGAATCTTCAAAAAAAAGAATTAGAACAATCAATAGATAAAATTGAAAATAAAGATAATAATTTAAATGATGAAAATAAAGAAAATAATTTAAATGATGGTAATAATGAAAAAAATGAAAATAAAGACTATAATTTAATTGATGAAAACAAAGGAAATAATTTTGATAATGACAATAAAGAAAATAATTTAGAAAATGGTATTATAGAAAATAATTTAGATAATGAAAATAAAGAAAATAAATTAGATAATGAAAATAATGAAGTCAATGAATTAAAAATTGATAATAATGAGGAATTAAATAATAATTCAATAGAAATAGAAAATCTAAAATATAAATTAAATGAAAATATAGAAAATATTAATGAAAAAGAAGAAAATTCAAATACTGATAATGAAGAAGAAAATAATGAAAATATTGAAAATGAAAATATAAATTATGAAAAATTAACAATTAATCAATTACAAAATGAATTAATAAAAAGAACACAAATTTTGGTCAAATTAAATAATAAAAAAAAAAAAAAAAAAAATAAATTAAATTTAATAATTCAAAAATTAAATGATTTATATACAATTGAATCTAATTATTTAACTGGAAAAAAAAATGATAAATTCATAATTGAAAAAATCAAACAATTATATGATATTAGGAAAAAAGATTTACTAATATCGAAAAAAGCAAATCAAACATTTAAAACACAATATATATTTTATTCAAATAGGTTAAATAATGTTTTAGATCCTGATAAAATACAAACATTTGAAGAACAAATTGATAATATTAAAAAAGAAAATTTAGAAATTTTAGATAAAATAAAAGAATTAAATTCTAAAAATTTAATTAATTCCCTTGAATTAAAAAATTGTAATGATAATAAAAAATATCCTTTAAAAATTAAAAATTTTAATGATGATGTAAAAAGTTTTTCTAGTAAAAAACATGATTATCATACAAAATTAAATATGAATAAAAGAAGTTTAGATAATTTAATTAAGGAAAAAGATGTTTTAAAAAAATTATATAATATAAATATTAAAGAAGATTCTGATAAAAATTTAGTCTCTAAAATCAATTATTGGTTAAATTTAATAAATCAAGATTTAGAAGGTAAACAAGATGAAATTTTTGAAAGAATAGAAAAAGATAAATCAAAAACAGTTAATGAAATAGATAAAAGAAAATCAAATAAATTAAAAATAGTAAAAAATCCATTATATTTACCAATATTAACAGAAAGATCAAGTAAAGAAATTATATCAAGAAATCCAATTACAATAAATGTAAATAAAAGTGCTAATTTTTCAAATAAAACAAAAAAATATAAAGGAATTTTTAATAAATATTCATTATTAAAAGATAATAATAATCCTAATTATAATAATAATAAATCTAAAAATATGTTTAAAATAATTCCTAATTTAAAAAAAAATATTCAAAATGATTTTAATTCATTAAGTGATATAACTAATGATTATCATAATACAACAGAACATGAATATAGAGAATTATTAGAAAAAAAAAAATCTTTAGTTGAAATAAATTCAAGAATAGAAAATCGTTTGAAAGAAATAAATAAAGTTTCTATAGATAAATTAGAAAATATTTCAAGAAATATTAATGATAATGCAAGAAGATTAGAAAGTTTAAATCAAAAAAATGAATTATTAAATAATGAAATTATTAATTTAGAAAAACTTTTAGAATTAAATATTCATCAAAATATAATAAAAGATGAAATAAAAAATAATGAATCTAGATTTATGATATTAAATAAGAAAAAAATTAATGATTTATTTTATAATAATGTAAATATTTTAAATGAATTAAAGGAAGAAGAAAATAATGAAAATGATTTAAATATTAATAAAGATAAAGATAAAATTGAAAAAAAGAAATATAATTCACAAAATATTATAATTGATAAAAAACAAAAAGAAAAAATAAATGAAAAAGAAAAAGAAAAAATAAAAAAAAAAAAAATATATATAAAAAGTAATATAAATATAAACGTTGATGATAATATTTCAAAAAAAATTAATTATAATCAAGATAAAATAGATTTGAATGATCAAATTCTTATTGATAATGATTTTATTAATACTGAAAATACAATTAGAGAAAGGAAAGTTCAAGAAATTAAAAATAGATATTTCCCAATTGATAGTATCCAATCAGATGAAAATAATATTAAAAATAATTATCAAAATGAAGAAAATGATTATTATTTTGATAATGATTATAATAATAATATTATAGATGAATTATATAATAAAAAATTAACAATTATCAATCAAAAAGAAAAATATTAATTTTTCAAAAGTTTATAAACATTTATTTTTATTATTAAAAATTTTTTATAATTTAAACATAATAGTAATTTTAATTACAATTTTTAATTAAATAAATAAGTAATTAATATTAATAATCATTCATAAGTTTAATAGAAATTAATTCATTATGAAGACATTTAATGGCATTATCATAATCAATAGTACAAGAATTAACATTATTATGTCTAATATTGTAATTATTATTTTTTCCATTTGAAACCCCTTTTGATTTATAATGAAAACTTTCATTACTAAAACTCTAAAAAAATATTTTAAAAACAATAAAAATACTTTTCTATTTTTATTCGAATTTTCTCTCATATTATTATTTGGAAAAATAAAAATTCTATTTGGATAATATATTAAATGTTTATTTTTCCATATATTTCCATTTCCTGGTCTATTAAATTCTCTCATTCTATTTTCATTTTCTTTTTCTCTTATTTTTTCTTTTCTTTTTATATATTGCTCATATGATTCAGGATCAACTACTAAATCTTGAGTATTATTTGTAAAAATATAATTATTTCCTTTTTGTTTAATCTATATTTTATTAAATATAATTTCATTTTTTATTATTTTACTATTTTTGGTACAAATTTACATTCAATTAATTCTTTTTTTTCTTCTCCTTTTGTTAATCCTTTTAATTTTTCCTTTTTTTTTCTATCCCATAATTCTTGTCTTGAATAAAATTTTGAAACTTTTTCTCTATTTGAATCTGTTTTATTTGAATAATAATTTTTATTTATATATTCAGTATTATTATTAATTATTGGTTTAAATGTACATTCTTCTAATTCTTTATATTCTTTTTCTTCTTGATTTTGTTTTTTTTTTAATTTTAATATTTCTCTTTTTTTTTTATCTAATTGATATAATTTATCCCATCTTGGAATTTTTTTTGGTGATTGTTCTTCATTATAAGGAATATAATTATTGTTTCTAAAAAGAAAATTTTCTGAATAATGTCTATTTATCATATTTTTTATTTATTAATTTTTTATTAGATAAAATTTAAATGAAATTTGTTTATAAAAATTAGAAACTGAAATTCCATTATTAAGTTATTTTGGAAAGGAATTAAACACTAATTAAAAAAAATTAGATAAAAAATATTATCAATAAATAAAAATATTTACATAATATTATTAAATTAAAATATATAAAGTTTAAGAAAATTTTAAATTCATCATTTTATTTATTTATTTTAATTGAATTAAAAAATCTTCTTTTTGTTTTTTTAATTTTATTATAATAATATATTTTATTTTTTTAATAAGTTATTTGAGGTTTTGTAATTATATTTTTTTTATTTAAAAATAAATTATGATAATTATCTTTATTATTATTAATTATTATATTTATACTATTTATCTTTTGAAGTTCTAGTTTTATTTGTTGACATATCAATTTATTTTTTTATTTATTATTTTTATTTTTTGCAGAAGAAAGAGTTTCTAATTGAGAAATAAGATTTAATATTATTTCTTTTGTTGTATTTTTATAATTAAAAGATTTTAAATCTATATAAATTAAATATAATTAAAAAAAAAAATTAATTTTTTTAAAAGTTAAAAAAAATATTATTAAAAAAATATATTAAAAAATAAATAGAATTTAAATTAATAAACTGTAAATTATCTATAAATGAATATAATAATTTAATATATTATTAAAATTATTTCATAATTAATTTTTTTATCTAAAGATATTTTTTAAATACACTTAATCCTTCATATTTCATATTTTCATCTTCAATTCTAAGTAATTAATTATATTTATTTTATCAATTCTAGAAAATATATCTTCAACATATTGGATTTTATCTCCTGATATTTGGTGTAATTTGACTCAACCATCCCAGTAATTGTAATGATTGATTGATTTTCTTCAATTATTTTAATAATATAATCAATAATATTATTACTATCTAAACTTCTTTAGTTCTAGTCATTTTATATATTTTAGTTTCAGTATCATAAAATTTAGAAGAGACAATGTCTAAATCTAACAAAATATACTTTTCTAATTTATATCTAACATTCATCAAATATTTTTAATGGTTCTTTATTTCTTTCTTTTTTTGATGGGCAAATCCATTTTTATCTCCAACAACATTATCATAATCTTTTTGATTATGTTTTTAATGTTTGTATATATTCAATTCCTTCTATTAAAGTTTCATTGATTTTTTGTAAATCTTTAAAAAGGAAATATTACTGTAATTTTAGTAATAGATAATGAAATAACTAATATATTATTTCCATCTAAATTATTATTAAATCAAGTTCCATTTAATTTTAACATTGATTGATCAACTTTAACTTAATTTAATTAGTTTAATATATTACTTTTGAGGCAAAAATAGTATTAATATTTTTTAAAGTATTAGCTACTCCAGTTCCATTATATATTGATTTAATTCCTATTTCTTAATTATAAAACCTCTGATAATCCAGTTGAAACTCCTTATAATTCAATAGAACTTAAATATGTCCACTAACATTAAATGACTTCTACTTCTATTTTGGATTTCTTTTTGATTCTAAGATTACTAAATTTATTATTTTTATTATATATTTTTTTATAAAAATATCTTAAAAAATAATTAAAATATAAAAGTTTAAAGATATTCAATTATAATATTTCTTTTATAAATGGGGATTGGGGATTGGGGATTGGGGATTGGGGATTGGGGATTGGGCCCAATCCCCAATCCCCAA
>Ga0256407_10013683_pt1 | contig 10817 bp, 10 predicted proteins | sample RumenRJG_04DNA_FD_193489 | JGI IMG/M metagenome (GOLD analysis project Ga0256407, IMG submission 193489) | Bovine rumen microbial communities from Lethbridge, Alberta, Canada - RJG_04 | ecosystem: Host-associated > Mammals > Digestive system > Stomach > Rumen | place: Canada: Alberta... | reverse complement strand
CAAATCAAAGAACTGTTTCATCATTGGGGTCAGTTCTTTCCCTTCTTTCTTTGCCATTACGATTCTTATTTTGGTTTGAGTGGCAAAATTAGTTCTTTTTTCCCAATTGGCAAAAAATCCCCTGAATAATTTGTTATTTCTTTCCACTTTTTCGTACCTTTGCCATCGCATGAATGAACAAAAGGATAATTTCCCAATCATGACTGACGTCAAAGGGTGTCAAACATAAATATTGAAGCAGGTATGGACGAGAAACGATATCTCTTGCAACTCATCCGCGAAGGAGAGCACCAGCAACAGGACTTCAAGTATCGCGTGGCCGATGCCTGTAAACTCGCCAAGTCGGTATCGGCCTTCGCCAATACCGATGGTGGAAGGCTGTTGATAGGGGTGAGGGATGATGGGAATCTCTCTGGGGTACGCTCTGAAGAGGAGATATTCATGATGCACCAGGCAGCCTATAAATACTGCAAGCCTGAAGCGAGCATCAAGTTCGATACCTATCATGTTGATGGGCGCACAATCGTCATAGCGACTGTTCCGCCATCAGAACGGAAACCTGTCTGCGCCATCAATGAAGTAGGAGAGGGGAGGGCCTACATCCGCATTGCCGACGAGAACATCGTGGCCTCACCCGTTCATCTTGCCATCTGGCGCGAACAGCAGTCTGAGCGTGGTACGATGATGACCTATACGGATACCGTCCAAAAGCTACTTCAGGCCATGCATTCTGACAAGCCAGAAGACAAACCTCAACTGTTTACCCTCAACCAACTCGTGCGCCGTTCTCGCATCCCTCGCCATAAGGTTATCACACTTCTGGCACGACTGATCCGCTTCGGCCTTGCTCGCTGGCAATATACAGACCAACAAATTCTCTTCAGCGAACCTTTATAAATACTTAATCTGCTCATACAGACTCAACAAGTTTTTCTGCCCATTTCTTCTTTCTTTCAGAAAATCTTCCTAACTTTGTCCCATCAAATTTTCTTCTTTTATGCAAAAAACTTTATTCTATATGATCTGCTTGTTGATGAGTTGCAGCTTTATCTGCTGTACTAGTAACGACGCAAATAACTCTCCAAAGCCAATTGACCCAGATTCTGTTCCAAAAGATAATACAAAACCTGAAGACAATCCTAAACCAGTCGTTGAAATTAAATTCCAAATCCTAAAGGACAGCATAATACTCAAATCTGGTGGGACTGATACACTCGATTTCACCATAAATCTACCTAAGGAAGAAATATCTTTTGATAAGGATAATGGCAACTATAAACTGGAATTGAAGTTTGCGCAAAATGATTTACAACCAAAAGCCTATGCCGTCACAGCGGTAGAACAAATCAAAGATAAAATCGAAACCAGCTTTCGTCTCTATATCGAAGACCTCTACATCAAAAACAATTACGACGACTCTATACAAATAAAGATAACAAAAAAAGAGGATAACGCCATCTACCTCTCGCCAAAATTGAGAGTCAGGCTTACATGTGACAACACAATCAAGAAATATCTGGATACCAATCTGCCTCTTGTAAAGATCGAAACTGTCAATAAGGAAGAGCCTAAATGTGACTATGTGTCTCCACCAAAGAATTATTGGGGAGCTGGTATAAAGAATGCTACTAAAGTGCCAGGCAGCCTTTGTATCCTAAAGAACGATGATATCTTATACAATAGTGGTAACTATGAAAAGGATAGTTGCGGAATCACTATAAAAATAAGAGGAAATACAAGTGCCTATAGCGATAAGAAACCATACAAAATCAAGCTACAAAAGAAAGCTGATTTGCTAAAGCGCAATGATGACAAAAAATTCAAGGACAAAGATTGGGTCTTGCTGAAATACAATGGACTTAAAACACTCGTTGGATTCAAGGTCAATGAGTTATTAGGTATGCAGTGGACACCATCATTCCAGTTTGTTAATGTAATGATCAATGGAGACTATCGAGGTCTCTATATGCTATGCGAATCTGTAAAACGTGATAAAAACTGCAGATTGAATGTAGATGAGACAGGATATATTATCGAGTATGATGCGTATTGGTGGAATGAAGACGTGTATTTTGTAAGTGACTTCACCAATCAGATGAACTACACATTCAAATATCCAGATGAAAAAGATATTACCAGTGAGAAAATAGATTATATCAAACAATATGTAAAGGCTTTAGAAACGGCGATAATTACTGGAGGAGCATACGAAAACTATATGGATGTCAATTCTTGGGCCAATTGGTTATTAGTACAGGATATTCTTGGTAATGGTGATAGTGGTGGAGCTAATATGTTTATCACGAAGTTCGATAACACAGATTCATCTAAGTTGATGATGGGAAATCTGTGGGATTTTGACTCAAGCTATATCATGGATACTTCCTGGTCAGTACAACATACTGCTGACGTACTTTACTTCCCCAAATTACTCGCCAATAAGAACAAGATTTTTAAAGACACCTATAAATCCAATTGGTCGAAGGTTAGTCCATATCTTTTGGAGGAAATGAATACATTCCTAAATGAATTTGGACACTCAGAAACAGCAAAAGGACTTGATGCATCAATTGTCCTTGACAACAAACGCTGGGGATCAACAGATAATACCATATCAAAGGAAATTAGTATTTCCAAATCTTGGTTCACAGTAAGAATGTTTTTCCTTGATCAATTCGTTCCGAATTTATAAGACACTACAAACAAGAAAACAATAATCCTGCTTTTGGCCATCATGGTAGCGACTGGCAGCGAAAGAAGCCATCAAAAGTACATTTTTGGCAGGTATCCAAAAGATTTCCTGCCATTTTCTTTTTCCTTTCAGAAACTTTTCCTATCTTTGCCACCGAAAGGATTCACTGCTTATGATAGACAGAGCACAAACAATAGAAAAGCTAAGATCCACTCGTGAATATCTCAGTGAGCACTACGGAGTAAGTTCGATGCTTCTTTTTGGATCCGTGGCCAGAAACGAACAAAAAGAGGGTAGCGATGTTGATATATGTGTAGAGATGAAACCCAACCTTTTCAAACAGGCAGGAGTAAAATGCTATTTACAGGAAATGCTAAACTGTCCTGTTGATGTTGTGCGCATGAGAGAAAATATGAATCAACTATTCAAACAGCAAATACTGAAATATGGAGTTAGAGTCTACTGATAATATTTCTATGGTCTATGAGACCCTCTATCGCACACCATTACTTCGAAGTTGACCCTGATGCTGTATTCGACATTATTAAGAACGATCTCGAACCTTTAAAGAAGGCTATAGAATTCTTCAAGGAACAACTATTCCAAGATAACAAATAACCAGATACACACTACTATCACCCATTTTGGCAGGTATCCAAAAGATTTCCTGCCATTTTCTTTTGAGTTTCAAATCAAACAGATACCTTTGCAAAAATAATATTTTTTTTGTAGTTTTTTCCCTCCATCTTGTGACTTATTATCAAAGGATGATTTATCAAACAAGAAAAAATGAATGATTTAGAACGTGAGTTTGAGGAAATGGTAAGGGCTAACCGCAGTACGATTTACACCGTCTGCTACATGTTCTCCCAAGACCAAGATGAGGTTGCCGACTTATTCCAGGAAGTTCTTATCAACCTGTGGAAGAGTATGCCAACATTTGAAGGGCGAAGCAATGTGCGCTCCTGGATCTATCGCGTCATTCTGAATGTGTGTATCTCACTCGACCACAAGAAACGACGACGCAAGACTGTGCCGCTAACTATGGACATCAATCCCTATGAAGAGACGGAAAGTAACCAAAACTCCCGTCAGATGGATATGCTTCGAAAGCGTATTGCCAAACTTGGTCAGTTCGATCGTGCCATTATTCTGCTATGGCTGGAGAACATCAGCTATGAAGAGATTGCTGCCATCATGGGCATTACTGTGAAAAACGTCTCAGTACGTCTCTACCGTATCAAGGAGGAACTAAAAAATATGCCAAACGAATAAAAAACAACAGGAATTATGGATAATCAGAATAACAACTTAAAGGAATTGGAGGAACTTCGCAGTCAGGTCGCAGAGTTTAAGAACCGTGTGGAACAGCAGGAGATTGTCAACCGCCGTCTGTTGAAAGAGACGATGAAGGGCCATGTGTCTTGGATCAAACAGATGAGTATTTGGGGCAGCGTAGGCGAACTGGTGATATTACCCTTTTTAGTTTACGCTTTAAGAAGCATCGTCGGCGTTTCATGGCTACCAATTATTGTCGTAGGACTTGTGATTGTTGGTGAGGCCGTTTTCAACTTTTGGAATGTCAGTACCATCCGCGACAAGCATCTTGCAGTTGATGATGTGCTCAGTGTCCAGCAGCGGCTGATAACCTTCAAGCGCAGGGAGAAGCTTTACACATACGGCATACTTCCTTTCTTATTTCTCTGGTTTGTATGGCTCCTATTTGACGTTTATTACGGCACGGATATCCCTTTTTTCCCCTCAAGTGACAGGAATCTTGTTTATTTCGTGGCGGTTGTCATTATATTAACCGTATTTTTCTATGTCTTTTCCCGTGAGATGCGCTCACTGAACAAGGCTATCAAGGATATAGACGAATTTCGCGAAAAGAACAACTGACAACAGAAGGACATTTTACCAACACCTCCTCAAGACTTCAGGCTTTTAGCTTGAAGTATCTGAGGAGGTCTTTTTTGGGGGAATGCTGGAGTGCAAGAGAGTTTTATAAACTCTTAGGTATATTGAATGGCGTAATTTTCAATTTCAGCCACAAAAGGGCATCAATATTATTGACGGCAAAAAAATATTTAGATAATTACAATTTTTCCGTCATACCTAACATTAGGATTTTATAATCAATTCAATTTCAATATATTAAACTCAATTTAGGCTTCTTCAATACCTAACATAAAGGTAACAAAAAGGTAACATAAACCTAACATCAGAGATAACTTGAAACCTAATATTGATGTTACCTCTATGTTAGGTTTATGTTAGGTTTCATGTTAGGTATTTCGGATGCTAAAATCGCTCAGAAGTCCTTTAAACCCAAATCGGTCGTTAGGCCCAATTAGTTCGGGTGATGTCAAAGTTTTCAGTTGTTCTCCAGAGTCCAAGGAATGCCTGCCGCTGATTTATGGTTCTCACAAGACGTAAAATATTTTTATCTCCTTTCTTTTCGAGATATGCAGGAATACTGAGTATCTTGTACCTGATAGTCTTGAGGAAATGGCTCTTCTTAGAGTTGATAATGGCATGTCTGAAGAGACTGATGAAGTTGTATGCCATGATAATAAAGGAGTCGCAGGCTTCGGTAGCCTAGTTAAAGGGCGCAGAGGGGTCAGGAACCTCTGCGCCCTTATTTCCGCAAATGTTACCTCCTTAGCAATTTTTACTACAAATGCCCGAAATGGGATAGGAGAGCCTTATACTGATCCTGGGCGGTAAGGATGGTGTCTGTGAGGTAACCATTTATATGACCCCATTCGTGAAGACCTCTGTAATAGAACATCTTCAGTTCGTCTGTGATGATGAAAGGCACGATATGATTAGCGAGGCACTCCTTAAACATAATGAGCCGTCCCACACGTCCATTACCGTCTTGAAAAGGATGTATCCTCTCAAAGCGCACATGAAAATCAAGGATGTCTTCAAGTGTCCTTTGCCTAATGGCATTGTATTCAGAAAGAAGAGCCTTTATCTGCTTGTGAACCTCTTCTGGCGGACAGGTGTCCATACCTCCCACCTCATTGGGCAACCGCTTATAATCACCTACCATAAACCAATCCTTCTTGCTGTCTGATGTGCCAGATTTCAGCATCAGATGCAGTTGTTTGATAAGGCTCTCTGTAAGTTTATCTTCTGCGTGGTCGATGATGTAGTCTATACAACGGAAATGGTTCACAGTCTCCACGATATCATCTACGTTGACTGCCTGATCTGTAATCCCAATGGTATTCGTCTCAAAGATATACCGCGTCTGATCGTGAGTCAGTTTGCTGCCTTCGATATGATTGGAATTATAGGTTAGATCAATTTGGGTGCGATGATAAATGCTGCCCTTCAATCGCGATGACTTCTGCTCTCTTAATACTTTTAGAAGAGGCGATATCTTCTTATTAGCACCTCGTTTGGGTAAAACAGCATCAGCAGGAATGTTCCAGGTCTTTCCTGTCAGGAATGCACCTTCTATCTTTCCCTGAGCACAATAGTTACGGGCTGTACGTTCAGAAACACCATACTTTTCTGCAAACTGAATGACTGATATATACTCCATATTCTATGCTATCGGCAAGTTTTAGTGCCAATTTCTGTTGCAAAGATAGTTCTTTTTGCCGATATCGGCAAGTTTTTGCCCGAATATTTGGCGGTTAAAGCAAAATGGGCTACCTTTGCAGCGCTTTTATGAATATGGATAATCAGAATAGTCGTCCGCTGATAGCGCATCTGTCAATGTTCGGAGCCTGTGCAGGCTGGGGACTGATGGCTCCTGTGGGAAAGGATGCTATGACGCATGGTATCGACGGCATTACGATGGTGACATTCAGAGTCGTGGGGGCCTGTCTGCTTTTTTGGATAGCCTCGCGATTCGCGCCAAAGGAGGAAGTACCCATGAAGGACAAACTGATGTTTATCGGAGCAGCTCTCTTGGGACTGGTATTCAATCAATGCTGCTACACCATCGGCCTAAGCATCACGTCGCCCATCAATGCCTCGATTGTCACCACATCGATGCCTATCTTCGCAATGCTGTTATCAGCCTTAATCCTGAAGGAGCCGATAACAGGTAAGAAAGCATTGGGTGTAATGATGGGCTGTAGTGGTGCGTTGATACTGATCTTGACGAGTGCTGCCCATGCTGACAGCAGGGTAGGAGATATACGAGGTGACCTGCTCTGCCTGTTTGCGCAGTTCTCGTTTGCACTCTATCTGTCACTCTTCAATCCGCTCATCAGGCGCTATAATGTCTTTACGATCAACAAGTATATGTTCTCCTGGGCCACGCTGATACTGCTGCCCTTCACATTCTCGCACGTCAGCGAAGTGGTGTCTCAGCCTATCGCGATGAAGACCTGGTGGGAAGTGGCCTACGTCGTTTGTATCGGTACCTTCGTCTGCTATATCCTCACGATGATTGGCCAGCAAACGCTGCGCCCTACGGTAGTCTCCGTCTACAACTACGTGCAGCCCATCGTCTCTGTTGGAGCCTCTCTACTGATGGGTGTAGGCATCCTGAAGCCTACCCACGCTCTAGCCGTCATCCTTGTATTCAGCGGCGTCTGGCTGGTTATCAAGTCAAAATCCAAAAGGGATCTGGAAGCACATCTCACAAAGTAAGGGTATGCACAAAGTAACTTTGCAAGTGGATTGAGTAATAAACAAAATAATAAGCTGCATTAAAAACAATTCAATCATGTACGATCAGGTCCGTGAAGATATACTCTTTATCATGCTTTATACAGTAGTAACAGCGATGGCAATAATGACAAGTTGTTATCTGCTGTTCCGCCGGGCCAATGCCATTGCCCCTGATGTCATTCCGCCAATGCGCCTACGCCGATGGACAGGAGTGTTCTTAGCCGCCTTAGCATTGAATCACGTATGGTATATGCCGATTTTTTTCCTGACTTCAAGTGATGATATCCTGATAACGGATCTTGTAGGAGCGTTGCTCGACAGCCTGACGATTATTCCGTTGGCAATAGTCGTGTTGTTCGCTATGCTGCAAGACCGCAGACGACCGCTATGGCCTGTTGCCGTGATGGTGATGCCAATCGTTGTGGGAAATGCGTGGAGCTTAGCTACCCGCAGCTATGTCCTTCTGCCGATACTGTATGTCTATTTCCTTTTGATGGGCATCGGTCTGAGTATATATATGGCTCACGCACTGAGACAGTACGGCCGCTGGCTGCGCGACAACTTTGCCGACCTGGAGCACAAGGAGGTGTGGCAGAGCTTCGTCGTACTGGCCGTTATGCTCCTAATGCTCGGTACCTATGCGCTTACCAACGAAGGTTCGACATACCTATATGCTATGCTAGTAGCTAGCACAATGCTCGTCTGCTACCTTCTGTGGCGAGTAGAGAATCTGAGCGACCTGAGCGCTCAAATCCAATCGGATACCAGTAACCGCCCGACTTCGCCGCTTGGCTTGTCCAAGAATATCGGACCGCTGCTGAAGCAGCATTGCGAGGAGGCTCAACTCTATCTGCAATACGACATCTCTCTTACCCAACTTGCCACATTGATTGGTATCAACCGTTCCTACCTGAGCAAGCACTTTGCCTCGCAGGGTATCACTTACAATGGCTATATCAATGGTCTGCGCATCCAACACTTTATCAATCTCTACCATGAGGCCGCCGCAAGCCACCAGTCTGTTACCGCCCAGCAACTGGCATACCAAAGTGGTTTCCGTAGTTACAATACATTCAGTATCGCCTTCAAAAAAATGATGGGAATGAACGCAACGGAGTGGATGCGGCTTACTGAATCGTAAAAATCGTCCCCGAATCGTCAAAACTTGCTGTTTCTCAGTATTTGTTGATTGCAATTTCAAAGGGTATTGACTATCTTTGCACAATAATCAGATAATCCCCTATGGACTATTAACAAACTTTTAAATATTGCAATCATGGGAAAAATAAAAAAAATGATGCTTGCCGCAACGCTCGTTTGTGGCACAACAACAGTACTCACTTCATGCAGTGACAATAAAGACAATTCGGTTCCAGAGAATTCTGAGAGTGAACAAAAAGGAGTGAACAAGAAGATTACTGATGACAATTATGACAAGTCGCTAGCCGTGAAATGTATCAATGGCACTTTCGTCGGTAAAAAAACAGAGAATGTTGTTGCCTACAAAGGTGTTCCTTTTGTTGGCCAGCAGCCTGTAGGCAACCTACGTTGGAAAGCGCCCGTGGATGTTACCCCGAGCAACGACGTTTATGAAGCTTACAACTATGCGAAAGCCCCTGTTCAGGCACCAGGTGACCCTGCTATCGAAAACGGAATGGGCGAGGACTGCCTATACCTGAACATCTGGAAGGCTGACGAGGCGACTACTGAGAAGAAGCCGGTCATTGTATGGATTTACGGTGGTGGTTTTGAAGTTGGCGGAACGACTGACCCACAATATGATTGCCACAACCTCGTGAAGGAGAACCCTGATGTCATTCTCGTTACCCTCGCTTATAGGGTCAGTTTCTTTGGATTCCTGCATCTGTCACACCTGCCCGACGGCAAGGACTACCAGGACGCACCGAACTTAGGACTCATGGACCAGTTGATGGGATTGAAGTGGGTACACGAAAATATTGCAAGCTTTGGCGGCGATCCTAACAACGTTACCATCTGGGGCGAGTCAGCCGGTGGCGCAAGCGTCACCCTGCTTCCGCTCATCAAGGGTTCCCATCAGTATTTCAAGCGCGTCATCGCCCAGAGTGGTGCCCCCGCCCAGACTAGGACCCCAGAGCAGGCCATCGCCATCACGGACCATGTGATGAAGGAACTCGGCTGCAAGACTGTCGCCGACCTGCTAAAAGTCAGTGCCAAGGAGTTTGCTGACACATGGGCACGCTTGTACGGTTTTTATCAGGTACTCGGCATACGTACTTTCCCAGAGAGGAACGGGAAATACCTGCCTCTGGATCCATGGGAGGCATATGCCAACGGTGCTGCAAAGGACATTGTATTCCTTCAGGGCTGCAACAAGGATGAAATGAACACTTTCTTGGGTACCATCGGCGTGGATCGCTGGAATACGTGGGCCAATCAGCGCAAGGCAGAGAAGCTCGCCCAGTTGACGGACGATGAAAAAGCCCTTGTAGAGAGCTACTGCAAAAGCATCCAAGGAGAAAGCTACGAGCCTACCGTCCGTCTTTTTAGCCAGATTATGTTCCAAGTACCGCAAATCCGCCTATCGGAGGAACAGACGAAGGCCGGTGGCAAGTCATATACCTACCTCTTTACGCCCGAGTCTTCTGTGCCTTTGATTAAATGTGGACACATGATAGAAGTGCCGTCACTATTCAACCATCCTGAGATAACCGACTTCACGGGAAGAACATTCGATGCCACCTTCACGAAGACACTACGCAAGATGTGGATACAGTTCGCCAAGACTGGCAATCCGTCACTCACTGCAGAGATGTCTCCAGACGGTAAAATACATGAGTGGCCACTCTATGACACAGAAAATAAGAAAGTAATGGTACTCGACGAACAGGACATACATCCAGCTAAGGAGTCTGAACTAAAAATTGTTGATTGGAAGAGGACATACTTCCTTACCAATTATTATATGCCTTAACTTATTTGAGGGTATATGAAGAAAACACATTAGTGACGGTTCTTTCTGTCGTTTCGCTTGATGAAAGCGGCAAAGCCGAGCGCACTTTGTTCACAGCCCCACGGCCCTGAATTGGGTAGTGGGGCTTTGATATAAAAAACCCTCAAGACCTAACGTTGTAAAATAGTAAAACGTTCATTTTTAGGTAGTTACGAGAAATTATCTCGTTCTAAGACCTAACATAGAGGTACTATAGAGGTACCATAGACCTAACATTAATTCGCAAACAAGCAAGAGAATATAGAACTTTATGCGAAAAATTTCGCAACGTCTAATCTATGGTACCTCTATGGTAGGTCTATGGTACCTCTTTGTTAGGTCTTTGTTAGGTCTTGAAAGCACAAAAAACGCCTAAAAGTCCTTTATACAGAGCCTACTGAAAAAGTGCCTTTTTTTGAGTCAGGGTTACATATATTAACACTCTAATCAGGCCTTGATACCGAAAAATATCTGGCAAAATTGAGTTATGTATAATATTTTTACTTTTAAAGAACT
>Ga0256407_10013682_pt1 | contig 10819 bp, 12 predicted proteins | sample RumenRJG_04DNA_FD_193489 | JGI IMG/M metagenome (GOLD analysis project Ga0256407, IMG submission 193489) | Bovine rumen microbial communities from Lethbridge, Alberta, Canada - RJG_04 | ecosystem: Host-associated > Mammals > Digestive system > Stomach > Rumen | place: Canada: Alberta... | reverse complement strand
ATGATGCTTTACTGATCAGATACTTTACTGTTTCGATAGTTGAGAAAACACAAGCTCCCTTCCCGGATTCGGGAAAGGAGCTTGTTTGTTTTCCTGCTGGTTCTCCTGCTGGATTTCCTTCTGGTTTTCCTGATGGTTTTCCTTCTGGTTTTCCTGATGGTTTTCCTGCGGGTTTTCATTTTTCTGTTTGATCAGTTCCTGCTTTTTCTAATGGTGTCTAATTCAGCGCCTGTATTAATGTTGGAGAGCATGCGCAGATAGTCCGGCTGGTCGATCAGGATCTCCTTTGATCTGCACAGGTCACTCAGTATTCGCAGCCGATTGTCGCCTTTTTCAATCTGTGCCAGGATGACAGGGGCGATGGCCTTGCGGTAGAGCGCACAGGTCATGTGCATACGGCCGTCCGGTGTCAGTGGGTAGATGATATCGACTTCTTCGGTGCGGTTTTCCAGGAGCATGGTGAAGAGTCTGCGCTCGACTGCCGGGATGTCGCAGGATGCGACCAGGGCCCATTGTGCCCTGCAGGATACAAGCGCTGTGTAGATTCCGCCCAGGGGACCGCGGTCCGGGAAAAGGTCCGGGAGGCGGATCCAGTCTTCAGACAGGCCGTCTGCGGAAGATATATCATTTGCGGCAACCGACAGGTATTTCTCATCCAGGAAATCCATCTGTCCGGCCACTGTTTTCAAAAAGGTGCTGTCTCCCCAGGGGAGCAGGGCTTTGTCCTGTCCCATTCGGCGGCTTTTACCTCCGCGCAGAAGGACCGCGCAGCAGTCCGCTGCGTAAGTGGAAATCTTATTCATGCTTGCTTTTCATGACGGAGTGTCATTTACCAGTGCTTTTACTCTGTTACAACAATGTATTCGAATCCGACCTCATGGATCCATATGGAGACGTTTCCTCCTGTGGTTCCGAAGGTGCCGTAGCCTTCTTCGTCGATGACAACGGGATCGGGGCAGTTTCCCAGTGCGTCCCGGAAGGATATGCCGGCATGCTGTTTTCCCATCAGCATGCGTATTTGGCCATCGTCGGTGTTGCTGATGACAACTGCAAGTCCGGAATCGGGATGTTCTTCTTCGCCTCTCCGCACCCAGCCGATCAGGTGGGGATCGTCAAAATAGTCCTCCTGTTCTCCGTATGCGTATCCGCGTCGGATTTTGATCATTTTTCCGAGATCCGGAACGAGGGGGCGGTCCTTTACGGGATTTCCGTAGTAATCGGAATAAAACACACATGGTATGCCGCTCTCACGCAGGAGGATCATGGCGTAGGCAAGGGGCTTGAACCAGTCGGAAACAAAGGACTGCAGGCTTTGGCCGTACTGTGTGTCGTGGTTGTCCACAAATGTGACGGCTGATTCCGGGCGTTCCCGCACAAGGGTATTGTCAAAAATCTGGCGCAGGTCATAATCTCTGCCAGCCTGCGAGGCATTGAAGAAGTTGTAGTGGAGGGCGACATCAAAGAGGGACATTTCCTGATTGACGGCATCCAGGTAGTAGAGCAGGCGTCCCAGGTCCGTGTTCCAGTACTCTCCCACTGCAGGGATGTTGCTTCCGAGTTCGGTGCGCACCTGCTGCAGGAGTTCTTTGTAAAACTGGAAGCTGATGTGCTTGACGGCATCAAGGCGGAGTCCGTCAATTCCGGTCTCACGGATGTACCACAGAAGCCACTTGCGGATTTCTTCTTTGACGACAGGATTGCTCATGTCGACATTCATTCCCATCAAATAGTCAAAATTGCCCTTCTCCGGGTCAGTGTCCTTCTGCCAGGTCTTGCCTGCAAAGCGATAGACCAGGCCCTCATCTTTCGACAGGTCGTCATAATCTGTCCCGGAAAAATGTGTGTGGTCCCAGGTAAAAGTGCTGTATTTGCCCTTTCTGCCGGGGAATGTAAATTTGGACCAGACACGCACGACATGGGCATCGTCGACCTGTTTGTTGCGATCCTCTTCCAGATCCGAGACAGCCACCACATCCTCCGCTTCATCCGCCCCCATCCTGTGGTTGAGGACGATATCTGCGAAGACGCGGATGTCGTTGTCGTGGAAGGCCCGGATAGCCTCGAGGTATTCTTCGCGGGTGCCGTATTTGGTGCGGACAGTGCCCTTCTGGTCAAATTCTCCCAGGTCATACATGTCATAGACACCGTAGCCGACGTCTTCCTGTGATGTCCCCTTGTAGGCGGGCGGAAGCCATACGTCTGTGATGCCGATTCCGTTCAGGTTTTCCGCCTTTGCGGCACAGCGTTTCCACCATAGTCCGTCATTTGGCAGGTACCATTCAAAATACTGCATCATAGTCCTGTTTACTGACATACTTTTTCTCCAAAATTTCTAAGATAATCTCCATGTACGCCGCCGGTCTTCTGCACCGGGCGGATGTCTGTGATATTATCAGTCTGCTGTGTAATCTCCATGTACGCCGCCGGTCTTCTGCACCAGGCGGATGTCTGTGATCTGCATATCCCGCTGGACAGCCTTGCACATATCGTAGACGGTCAGGGCAGCGGTGGATACAGCTGTGAGGGCCTCCATTTCAACACCTGTCTTTCCTTCACAGGAGACGCTGGCCCGGATTTCAACGGAATGGTCCTGCTCGTTCAAGTTCAGGTCCAGCCGGATGCCGCTCAGAAAGAGGGGATGGCACATGGGGATCAGGTCAGGTGTCCTCTTGGCGCCCATGATGCCGGCAATCTGGGCTGTCGCCAGCACATCGCCTTTTTTCATCCCGCCGCTTTTGATCAGTTCAAATGTATGGGGATTGAGCAGCACACGACCTTCTGCCACGGCAGTTCTTTTTGTAATCTCCTTGTCGCCCACATTGACCATCCTGGCCCTGCCGCTCTCGTCAAAATGGGTGAAATCCTGTTCTGTCATTTTCTGTTTGTCTCCTGTGCATTTTTTATAACCGTTTTTATAACTGTTTATAGCTGTTTTTATAAACGCTCGCGGGAATAGCCGGCAGGGTTCCACATATCCTGCATTTAACACAAGTTTATCATTCAGTGGGGCCGTGAACTGGTTTGCGGGCATTTGCATCTCGTAATATCTCATCGCAAATACCCTCCAGATCTTCAAAGGGAAGGGTATGCTCCCCGATCTCTGATTCAGTCAAGTCCGATACGACAAGAAAGCGTCCCCGGGGATTGGATACCGGCTTTCGGGATACGGCGCTTCGCACTACTTCGATTTTGGGGACAGGAAGACCTTTCAGGCCCTCCACCAGGATCACGTCCGCCTCCGGGAAGGCGAAGGTCAGCCTGGCCAGAAGTTCCATTGTACCCGTCTCATCCTCTGACCCCGGAAAATCTCCTGTTTTCCGCACAAAAATCTGTCCTTTTGAAAAGACGGCCGCCCCGTAGGCGCCCGCCTCGACAAAGCGGGAACTGTCCGTCCCCTCCAGATCGCATTCAAATTCGTGTCCGTCATGTTTGATGACTGCAGTCTTCAGACCGCGGGCAGTCATGGTTCGGATGATTCCCTCTGTCAGAGTGGTCTTTCCACTGTTTTTCACGCCGCAGATCGCCGCGAAACAAATGGCTTTCTCAGGCTTCTCAGGATTATAAGATCTCATAGTACTATCTTGTTTTCCAAATTGATTTCGCATATCCAATTGTTCACATTTATCGAATTGTTATTGGTTTTCAGATCGATCACACTTATCGAATTGTTATTGGTTATCAGATCGATCACACTTATCGAATTGTTATTGGTTTTCAGATCGATCACACTTATCGAATTGTTATTGGTTTTCAGATCGATCACACTTATCGAATTGTTCCTGGTTTTCAGATCGATCACATCTATCGAATCGATCTGCTTGCGCCGGATTTTTTTCTCCTGTTTACATCACTCATCGTCATTTGGTGCATGGTGTCCTAAGGATGGTCTTCTGAAATTATCCTCATAGGTCATCTCTACTTCCTGGTAATAATCCGCTTCATCACTGCCGCTTTGGGCTGAACCGGATGCGGATGCTTTCTGGCGATTTGCTCGTTTGACAGCTGCACGGGCTTTGGCAGCCTCCTTCATCTCCTTTTTCTCGTTCACGATCTCCCAGTGGATCAGGAATGTCATGGCCGCACGCAGGATGATGATAGCGCCCAGGACAACAAGTTCTCCCATCTCACGGACGATAACCGTGCGCAGGACCTCTCCGCCCATTTTAAATTCAAGCGCAAGGGCAATGCCCTGCGCCAGATCGAGGCGGATATTCTCTCTGTCACGGCGAACCCATTTGACAAAGCAAATAAAAGCAGTGGAAACCAGAACGATGATGCCTGCAAATTCCAGGCCGGCCGTACAGATTTCAATGACATAGAACAGGATATCCTTCAGGACTTCGATTATTTCTGCCATTTTTCATTCTCCTTTTGTTAGGGGATGTCTGCGCCGCCCGGCAGTAAAGAGCGGTGGAACAGGCATCTAGGCAGTCACGCAGCGCGCAATACTTTTTTCTCTTTTATGATTATAAGCGAATATGGGGTTTGGCGCAAATCTCCAGAATAATAAGATATAAAGTACGGGATAAAGTGCGGAATAAAGTGCGGTATAAGCTGCGGTCTCAGGCGTTTTCAAAACTGTTTGGCAGCATCCTGGTGAGAATGTGCTGATGCTCCTGCAAAGGCATCTGCCTGATGGGCCATTTTGATTATTCGTACATTGTTCTGCAAAAACTCGTATAGCATGGATATAATTCCGGCTTAAAAATGTTGTATAATGAATACATCCGTTTATTCGGTTTCATTCTGAAGATTTTTTTCGTGTATACACCATCTTATTCCTGAAATGAAATGATCCAATATGATGAATGAGAGGTAAATGGTTATATGGCGGAGAAAGATATTTCAGAGAAAATACTATTATCATTTAATGACGTTTTTGCGGATATTGTCAACGGATTGCTGTTTGATGGCAAACAGGTTATTTCGGCTGGCGATCTTGAGGAGCAGTCTCCAAGAGCCGCTTATAAGGCTGATGGGAAAATACGAGAGATTGAGAGAGACGTGGCAAAGCGCTGGATCAAAAACAATATACAGATCGCCTGTCTAGGACTGGAAAATCAGACAGAACCGGATCCGGATATGGTCTTGCGCATTTTTGGTTATGACGGCGCCGAATACCGTTCCCAGTTGTTAAAAGAGAACGCCGACAATCCCCGATATCCCGTCGTCACCCTGGTTCTGTACTTTGGATATACAAAGCGATGGAACAAGCCGGTTTGTCTATACGATGCCGTTCCTGTTCCGGAAATAATAAAGCCATATTTATCAGACTTTAAGATCAATATATTTGAGATCGCATTTCTTTCGAGAGAAATGCTTGATCATTTTCATAGCGATTTTAAAATCGTTGCAGATTACTTTATACAAATGCGGGAACATGGCAACTACGTGCCAAGTCCCGAAAAACTCGAACATGTTCAAGCTGTTCTGCAGCTCCTGAGCATAATGACAGATGATACGCGATTTGAGGATGTCCTGAATCAGGAAGATCTAATTGAGGAAGGAGGAATTCGCAACATGAACGAATGGCTTGACCGGATCGAAGCCAATAGTATGAAAAAGGGGATGGAGAAAGGTGAAATCATCGGTTCTATCAGGCTCTATCATGATGAAATGCACCTCCTTCCTTCTGATATTGTTGATCGGATTATGTGCAGGTTTTCTCTTGATAAAGACAAAGCTGAAGAATATGTTGTGGAAGTACTGGGGATTGAGTTTGCTTAAAGGACTAATCGCTGCATGTGTTCTGCTCATGTGGGTGGGGCGACTGCTTCGCAGGACGGTGGTTCTGTTACCATGCACAGGCACTCCCCACTAGCATTCGCAAATCCTTCGAAAAACCACTCAGGATTTGCTCATGTGGGGAGTGACGGCTTACGCCGTTTGACAAATAAAAGCAAGCCCGGGATTACGTGCGAGCACGCATCCCTTTTACTTTAACATGCGCTGAAACTCCCCCATGTTCATTCGCAGAACCATCCCGCTTCGCGGTATGCACATGCAGCTTTCACTGCATGTGTTCTGCTCATATGGGGGAGTGACGGCTTACGCCGTCTGAAACAGAAACAGATGCCCGGTCTTGCGTGCAAGCACGCATCCCGGGCATCTGTTTCTGTTTCGTCAGCGCATGGTAACGTTTTACTTTAAGTTATTACTCCTGTCATATCTCTTGCCGCCCCAGTAGACGCGGGTGGCAACTTCGGCTTTGTCGGGAAGTTCGACACCTTCCATGACGTATTTGCAGAAGGTCTCGAAGCCGGCGCGGTCGCAGATGTAGCCGATGTGTTCTTTGCCTTCGATGGCTTCTTTATCGATGTATTCTTCGGCGAAGACGTAGCAGTTTTTGACGATCTTGAGGATGCTCTCTTCGTCAGCCCACTTGATGAAGTCTTCGGCGAGGCGGGGGTTCTGTTTGCCTGTGCGGCCCAGGATGACCAGGCGGAAGTAGTGTTCTTTGCTTCGGGTCCATGCGCGGGTCGGACAGTAGGTGACGCAGACGCCGCAGCCGATGCAGAGGTTGGTATCGCGCTCGATCTTGCCGTTGACGACTTTGAGGGCGCCGACGGAGCGCTTGTTGCAGTATTTGACGCACTGTTCGCAGCCTACGCAGCGGTCGGGGTCGTACTGGGGCTCGGTCATGCCGATGATGCCGAAGTCGTTCATACGGACTTTACCGCAGTCGTTGGAGCAGCCGGTGAAGGCGACTTTCATGTGCAGGTTGTTGGGGAAGATGAGTTTGTCCATCTTCCTGGCGAACTCTGTGGTGTCATAGCAGCCGAAGGGGCAGAGGCGCTTGCCGGGGCAGGCGACGACGTTTCTGGTCCCTGCCGCGGGGTAGCCGCCCTCGAATTCTTCCTGGTTGACGCCGGAATCGTCAATGATGAGCTGGAGCTCTTTGTTGACGGCGTCCATATCTTCCATCTTGATACCGGGGATCTCGACGCCCTGGCGGTTGGTGATGAAGATGGTCCCGTTTCCGTATTTTTCAGCGATTTCCGTCACACGGACCATGGCTTTGGCATTGATCACGCCGCCGGGAATACGAACACGGGAGGCTGTCTCGCCTCTCACTTTGGAGTAGCGAAACGCGTTCTTTTTAAGCTTTTTTAAATTTATATCCATACCCATATGTTATTTCCTCCATTTCGGTCAGTCTGCAAAGGATTTATGCTTTTATATGCCTTCAATCCAGGGCTGTCAGAAAGACAGTCCTGCTATTTTTCAGGCACGGACAGGCCTTAAACCTGCAGACTTCGCGGCGTTTAGTCGATCATGTCCTTGCTGACGGTGTAGTTGAAAACAGGACCGTCGAGGCAGACGTATTTTTCGCCGATGCGGCAGTGTCCGCATTTGCCGAGGCCGCAGCACATCTTGCGCTCCTGGGAGACCCAGATGTTTTCTTCCTTGAAGCCTTTCTGGAGAAGACCCATGACCGAGAAGCGCATCATGGGCGGCGGGCCGACGACGACAGCCTGTGCCTTTTCGACGTCGCGGATGGGCACTTCGGGGATGAATTTGGTGACAAGGCCGATGTTGCCTTCGTAGCCTTCGGGGGCGCCGTCGACGGTGAGGATGAGGTCGAGTCTGTCCGCCCAGTTTTTGAGGTCGCTTCTGAACAGCATGTCGTCGGGGCTCTTGAAGCCGACGATGACGTGTTTGTCCTTGGCGTCCTTTGTCAGGGAGAGGGCCTCGATGACGCCGCGGACGGGGGATACGCCTGTGCCGCCGGCGACGACGATGACTTCGCCGTCCTCATAGAGGGAAACGTCGAATCCGTTGCCGTAGGGGCCGCGCATGAGCAGGCTCTGGCCTTCGTATTTTTCAAAGACTTCACCGGTGACGCGTCCGACCTTTCGGATGGTGAGGTCGACGAAGTTCTCGCCGATGCCGCTGACGGAGATGGGTGCTTCGCCGTATTTGGGCATGGAGACTTCAAAGAACTGGCCGGGCTTGACATCGCCGACAAACTCCATGCGGAAAGTGTACTCTTTCTGTGTGTGTCGGATCACTTCCAGGATCTTGGAGGGAAACGGCACGTAGGGGTTATCCTGCATGTTCATGGATACATTTGCTGCTCCCATTATTTCACCTCCTTTGCTGCTGCCTCTTCCTGCACTGCCTTGTTGACCTTGTTGATGCAGGCGGAGAAGGAAATGTATTCAGGGCAGATGGCATCGCAGCGTCCGCAGCCTACGCACATCTGATAGCCGAAGCGTTTTTTGAAGTCGTAGATCTTGTGGAGCACTTTGAAGCGCATGCGCTCGCCCTTGCTGCGTCTGTACTGGCCGCCGCCGGCGACGTTGGTGTAGCCGTCGACCATACAGGAGGCTCCGACTCTGCGGCGCTCGCCGACTTTGCCGTTGTCTGTGTAAAAAACATCCTGCATTGTGTAGCAGGTACAGGTGGGACATGCGAAATTGCAACGTCCGCAGCCGATGCAGCGTGCACTGTACTCATCCCAGACAGGATTCTTGTAAATGCTGTTGGGAATCTCGTCCGGAATCGTGACGTGTGTCAGGTTTTCGGTCACGTATTTGGGCTCGACATCCTGCTGCGCCTTGCTGTTTTCGGCAAAGAGGGCGTCGAGGGAGCCTTCGAGCACGTTGCAGCTAAAGCCGTCTTCTGTCTTGTCCAGGGAGAAGAAATAGCCGTCCGTCGTGCGGTTTGTGCCCATGTCGACACAGAAGCAGTCCGCACCGGACTTGGGACATCCAAGAAGAACAAAGTGGACGCGGTCACGGATTTCTTTGTAGAAGGGATCTGCAAATTTGTTGTCAAGATAAATCTGGTCGAGACGCTTCACGGCATGCATGTCGCAGCTCTTGAGGAAAATGATTGCCTCGCGGGGGTCGCGGTCTGCAGTTTTCACTTCGTTTTCCGTGAAGAAAAAGAGTGTCTCGGAGAGCGGGGTAAGGATCTCTTTGAATGCGTAGTCCGACTTCTGTCCCAGTTCGATCTCATCGACGGACTTAACGAAGTCGTAGCGTACGACATCTGTGTCGGTAAATCTCCCCTCGCCGACTTTGCGCACGGGAGCGTAGAGCCTGTATTTTTTGCCAAGCTCGGACAGGACCCGGTCAAAGCCCTCTTTTGTCAAAATATAACCCACTTGTAGTACCTCCTTATCGGGCTTTTTAACAGGGACTGCATCGCAGCGCAGGATTGTTCAGACGTTTGTGTGAGCAGGAAAAGCGCATCCCGTCTATCGTCTGCTGCCGGCTGAACGGGCGAATACATACGTCCGGACGAGCAGCCAGTCTTTCGCTGACTTCTGCAGCCTGCGGCCTGCACCCGTCACAGGCCGTCCCCTGTATTGTTCTCCGGTTGTTTTTTAACTGTTTTGGATTTGGTTTATGTATTGCATGTCAGCTGCGGGGCTGTTTTTTCAGGAACATGCGAAGGAACATGAGCATGACATAACCCACCAGCATTGTGGTCACGAAAATCTGCAGACCGACGAGCTGTGTCACTGCATTGCCCATAGCGGCGTTGCCTGCCACATCATTGAGGTATCCCGCCATCTTCTGGGATGCAACTACGCCGATGGCCATCGGGAAGGTGAGTCCCGCAAATCCCGGATAGAACTGGAAGGAGAAGAAATCCGGGAGTTTGATGAGGATGAAGAGAAGCGATGCAAGCACGCATATGTACATGAATGTCAGGAGAATGGGATTGGGGGTCCCATAGACATTGATCAGGCTGACGACGCAGAGGCTGCAGGGCGCCAGCAGGACCGCCATGGTGTGGTAAGCGGCGCTCTTGATCTCGACATTCATCAGACGCCAGAGCATGAAGGGCAGCAGGACGACGTAGATAATGCAGCCGTAGATAGTGATCACCTTGAGGATGGGCGCCGCATTCATTTTGCCGCCGGTGACGCAGGCCACCATCCAGCCGTTATAGGTGACGTACCAGCTGGGCATCATGTTGATGAAGTCTTTTTTGGAGACAACTTTTCCAAATGTGTGCTTGATCGTGAAAATGATGATATGCACGCAGTGGATAGCGACGACGATAAACCAGATGATCCTGCCGAATCCCATGCCCATCTCATAGTAAAAGCTTCCCAGGACCATCAGGACCATACTGAATGCGCCGTAAAGGCTGGAGGGAATCGTCTGGTCATATTCCTTGAGGCATGTCCTGGAGAACATGGCAAGCTTGAGAATATAACAGATGATGAAGACGGTCCCCAGGGCCATGATCAGATAACGCAGCCAGACAAATCCGAGTCCGCCGTAGACATTGCCGAGTGTGAGAAAACTCAGGAATGTCGCGATAACCGGTACCGGTATTTTTTCCAATCTTTCCATACATTTTTCCCTTTATTTTTTTTAGATTTGTAGTTACTTTTTTTCAATTTTGAGCTGTGTAGGATTCACTGTCTCTTTTCTTCCGCGGCAGTGGTGATCTTCTGCTCCTCAGGCAGCCTGGTCGCTTTGCTCATCTCAAAGAGGCAGAAAATCGCGGTGTCCCATCACGAAATGAGTTAAACAGAACCGTCCCCGTGACTCAGAGCCGTACCCGTGACTCAGAACCGTCTCCCGTGACTCATGTAATAGGTCAGTCAGAACCGCCCCCGTGACTCAGGACCGTCCTCCTTGACATGCCTTGACAAGTGTGTCAAAAGGACCGTCCCCGTGACACACCGTGACAAGTGTGTCAAAAGGACCGTCCCCGTGACACACCGTGGCAAGTGTGTCAAAAGGACCGTCCCCGTGACACACCCGTGACACACGTGATATTAGTCGTAGTAGAATTCATAGTCGTTGTCGCGGATATGGAAGAAGTCGGAGTAGTCGATGTCGAAGAGGGG
>Ga0256407_10013681_pt1 | contig 10820 bp, 7 predicted proteins | sample RumenRJG_04DNA_FD_193489 | JGI IMG/M metagenome (GOLD analysis project Ga0256407, IMG submission 193489) | Bovine rumen microbial communities from Lethbridge, Alberta, Canada - RJG_04 | ecosystem: Host-associated > Mammals > Digestive system > Stomach > Rumen | place: Canada: Alberta | collected... | reverse complement strand
GCGATCAATCTCGTCAGGGCCAACGCTTCGATGCCGGACGTGACTGCCGCTTCTTACTCTGATTTCCAGACTGCAGTGCGCAGGGAGTGGAGAGTCGAGTTCGCTTTCGAGGACCATCGTTTCTGGGACGTGCGCCGCTGGAAGATCGGCCAGAGCACCCAGGGCCGGGTGGACGGCGTCAAGATCGTCAAGGATGGCGATGACCTTTCATATTCCCGCATCCTTGTGCGCAACCGCGTATGGGACGAGAAGATGAACCTGTATCCTATCCCTCAGTCTGAGCTTTTCTGCAATACGAACCTTAATCCACAGAATACCGGATGGTAGTCTGGACTACAGAATAAAATGATTTGTCTTATGAAAAAAATATCTTGCATATTCTGCGCTGCTGCGGTCCTGCTTTCCGGACTCTGCGGATGCGGGAAATCGGAGAAGGAGGACATCAAGACAGTGGATCTCCGCTACCGTGTCGCTGACAGCTATGACCTGCCGGCCAGCGGTGCCCAGTCTTTCACTATCATGGTGACTTCTACCGAGCCATGGGTCATCAAGAGCGCCCATCCTGACTGGTGCATCATCGACATCGAGGAGGGAGAGGCATCCGACCCGGAGGCTGTGCGCACGGGCAAGGCCACTCCTGTGACCGCCCGGGTGCAGTACTACGACAATACCGGTCTTGACGACCGCGACGATACCATCGAGATCTCCAGCGACTACTGGGTGGGCAAGACTGTCAAGGTCCACCAGAAGGGCATCGCTTTCCTGACCGTTCCGGAAGAGGATCTGGAGCAGGACGTTGTCAAGGCTGGAGGCGACTATGTAATCCATGTTGAGTCCAACCAGGACTGGAGCGTCAAGGTGACTTCCGGCGACTGGATCTCCGTCAAGGAGGGCGCTGCCGGCCATGGAGTCGGTACCGCTACCGTGACTGCCGTCGAGAATACTTCGGAGCTCCGCTATGCCGAGGTGACTGTCTATGACCGTCACGAAGAGGCCGTGGCTACCGTCAAGTTTACCCAGGACGGCGTCCAGCTCGTTCCTGCGGCAAATGAGATCCGCGCAAGCTTCGACCAGCTTTCTGCAGAGGTCGCCGTAGAGGCCAATGCCGCATGGACCGTCGAGAAGGCTTCCGAGGCTGACGACTGGTTCACGATCGACACTCCTGAAGGCGAGGGCAACGGCACCATCCGCATCTCCCTTACCAAGAACGAGGGCACTGCCATGCGCAAGGCTACCATCCTCCTCAAGAACAAGGTTGCCAACGAGGGCGACTACCAGGCTGAGAAGGAGATCGTGGTCAAGCAGGCCTTCGAGGTGACCCCTCAGAGGATCATCCTTGACGATGCAGAGATGGAACACTGGACATCTGACTGGGCAAATACTCCTGCCTATACCGCAGGTGTCGGAACCCTGTTCACCGCAAAGGCCCGTCTGAACCGCACCATGAAGTTCGGTACATATACGTTCAACTGGAGCACCTTCTCCGGCATGCCTCGCGTGCGCCACTGGTTCTGCTTCTCCGACGGTACCGAGGTCAAGGCGGACATCCGTCCTGGCTCAGGCAAGGTAAGCTTTGACTTCAATGCTCCGTCATCCGGCTCAAGCGACAAGCCAAGCCTGTCATCATTCTACGATGTCGACTTCAGCAAGCCTGTCGCACTTACATGCAAGTTCGACCCGAGCGGCGCCGGATATTGCCATGTGACCTTCCTCGTCAATGGCGTGGAGGCCGGAAGCTTCGATACTTCCGAGAATCTCCTGCATACCGTCAAGTGGGGCTCCGACATCAACATGTACATTGGTGTCCAGGATGAGGGCAGCGAAGGCGCTTCCGCAGTCTGCGAATGGTATGAATACACAGTTCCTGTGAACTGGGATGAATAGTTGGACTTTAATATGAATCCGAATATGAAAAAGATATACAGATCAGTCCTCGTTTGCTGCTCCCTCCTGGCTCTTGCCGGCTGCTGGGACAAGGATCCTGACACGCCGGACGTTCCGGAGGAGACCGTAAAGGAGACCAGGACTCTTACTTTCGTGCTTCCGGATGCGATGAAGCAGGCCTGGGTCGCCGGTGACCAGATCGTGGTCCATGGCGAATATGCCAAGGATCAGGTTGTCGTAACCCTTGATGCCGCTGACATCTCCGCCGACGGCAAGACGGCGACCAAGACCGTGGAAGGCCTTGTGCCGTACAAGAGGGAGGACTGCAGCAGCGAGCTGTATGCCTCATGGCCTGCAGCTGCTTCTGACAACCTCAGGCATTGCTTCTTCTACAGTAAGTTCTCCACCACCAACGCCCAGCTGATGGCTGCATGCAACGATGGCGACACCTTCGCTTTCCAGAACATCTGCGGCGTGATTTCCCTCTCCGTCGAGGGCGATTATGAGTCTTACACCATCAATACTCCTAAGAAGGAGGCCCTCGGATACAGCTTCCTCCAGGTGAAGATCACCGACAGCGAGGCTAACTTCCGCCAGTATGTGGGCGAGCCTGTGCTCGACCTCCAGGGCGCTCTTTCCGACGGCAAGATCCAGGTCTTCCTCCCGGAGGGAGCCAGCATGGAGTCCGGCATGAACGTCAAGCTCATGAAGGATGGCGCCTATGTCAAGATTCTCCGCATCGACGAGCCTGTCTCAGTGGCCCGCGGCGAAGTGCTCGACCTTGGCGACGTCACTGCCAAGCTTGAAGACTACGAGGATCCGTTCTCGAGCGACATCATCGACCTCGACGCCAACGGCAATGCCAACTGCTACATCGTGACAGAGCCGGGCACATACAAGTTCAAGGCTGTGATGGGCAACAAGCCTAACCAGTTCTTCGGCGGCTCTTCCGACGCTGATGTGCTCTGGGAGACATGGAATGACGACAGCGAAGTCGAGGCCGGCAGCGTGGTGGTTTCAGCTACATATGCCGAGGACTTCATCATCGTCCACATGCCTGAGACCCTCCGTCCTGGAAACGCTGTCATCGCCCTCAGGGATGACGACGGCAAGATCCTCTGGAGCTGGCACATCTGGGTTCCTGCAGACCCTGTCGTCACCGCAAGCTACGGCGGCATCATGGGTGGCGACCTCATGGACAGGAACCTCGGCGCGCTCGTCGCAACCAAGGCTGACGAGGCCCAGATCGATCCGCTTTCATATGGTCTCGTATATCAGTGGGGCCGCAAGGATCCGTTCACCGCTGCCGGTACATACAATGGCAGCAAGCCTGCTACCTGGGCCGGCGCTCCTGATGTCGTCGCTCCGAGCGCGATCACTCTCGAGCAGTCCATCGCCGATCCTCGCCTGCTCGGCCATATCGACAATGGCGACTGGCTGGTAACGTCTGACGATGCGATGTGGAGCGATACCGAGAAGACGGTCTATGACCCATGTCCTCCGGGATACCGCGTCCCTGCGATGAACCCTGCAGTGCCGTTCTGGAACAACATTTCCAGCCAGACCGGATGGGCCATCAACCCTTCTTACGGCTGGCTGACCATAGGCGACCCTGCTGCCGTATTCCCGATCGCAGGTTATCGTGACGACTATTCCGTAGGCGGTATGGCCAAGGTCGGCGTGCGTACCCTTTACTGGACGTCCAACGGCTCCGGCGCCAAGGCTACCGGCGACGACCTCCGTTCCGACAAGGGCACATACAAGCTGACGACCGCCCCTAAGGCCCGTCTCGGCTCCGTACGCTGCGTTGCCGAATAGTTGTAGCTGAATTCAATCGCTATGAAGAAATACTTCTATATGATTATAACCCTTGTGCTGTGTTTCACCATGGCACAGGGGTGTTCTACCAAGAGCATGGGAATGTCAGTCCCGGCTCCAAATGAGAACCAGACTCCTGGAGAGGACCCTGGCAAGCCTTCTGATGAGGAAAAACCGGGCTCTAAGCAGGATTCTCTGGCTAAGTGGATAAACAACCCGGAGAGGCTCGCCAGGATAGGCCAGACCCCGATTGTCGAGGTTTATTACACTGAATATACTTCGTCCAGGCTTTTCCCTTCCAGCGACGAGGCCCGCTGCTTCACCCATGTCAACGTGGGCCACGGCCGCTTTGTCAACAAGGATACGGGAGACGGCGGCATCTCCATCGCCGACCCGGACCTTCTCCGCCGCTGGGTGAACGTCAAGAAGAGCTATCCTGAGCTCAAGGTGAAGTTCATGATCGGTGGCTGGGGCAAGAATGCCGACGGCTTCTCCCAGATGGCCCGTGACCCGCAGAAGCGCAAGCTCTTCGTCGAGGAGTGCCTCCGTATCGTCAGGGAGTATGGCGTGGACGGTTTCGACATCGACTGGGAGTATCCTACCCATGCCGCCAAGGACGGCGACCATCGCAACGGCGCCATTCCTGAGGACTGGCAGAACTTCGTGACCCTGTTCAAGGAGCTCCGCGAGGCCATGCCTGACAAGATACTGTCTTATGCGGCTTCCGACAGCGGAAAGTACACCGACAACTACGGAGTGCTTCCGTATGTCGACTACATCAACGTGATGACATATTCCGACGGCAATCCGCCTTATCATAACGCTTCTCTCTACCGCAGCGCCATCACCAAGTCCCGCAGCTGCGCCGAGGCCATCGACGACATCTTCCACAAGGGGCAGGACATCCCTTACGAGATGATGAACTTCGGAGTGGCCTTCTATGGCCATGGCGACGGCTATGACAAGAAGGAGGGCAATTCCTATCCTTCGTCTGTGGACTACAGCAAGCTTGAGGATATTTTCTTCAGGGGGAAATGCGACGGTTACGACGTGTCCGGCAAGAACTACCGTGTCTGGGACGACGTTGCCAAGGTGCCTTATCTCGCCGACGCGACCGGCAGGATGTACGCCAGCTATGAGGACATCGAGTCTGTCAATGCGAAGGTCGAGTATCTGAAGTCCCGCGGAATGCTTGGAGCGATGATTTGGGAGTACCGTCATGACAACGACGAGGGGACTCTCCGCAAGGCTGTCCGCCACGCCATGGACGGACATCCGGACGCTCCGGGCCGCCTCGAGAGACCTGACGAGAACAGGCCGGAGCATGTCGCTCCGGTGATGGGCAAGCTGGAATGGTCCAAGGAACTGAAGAAGAGCAACGATGACTATGTGATCGAGCTCTCCGGCCTCTGCCTCAGCAAGGACAAGGATTTCCTCTGGGGAGTGGGCGACAACGGCCATCTCTACAAGATCAATTTCGACGGCTCATATGAGCTGCACTGGTCATATGACGCGGACATGGAGGGCATAACCATGGATCCTGCGACCGGCGACCTTTATCTGGGCATCGAGCCGAGGAAGGTCTACAAGGTTGCAGCTCCTGATTATAATGCCAAGAAGACCATCATCGAGGTCGAGGAGGCTGCCGACATGGACAATTCCGGAATCGAGGGCATCGCGTGGTACAAGGGTGACCTCTATCTGGGCGCGCAGACCGGCGCCACTCTCTGGAAATATGCCCTCGACGGCACCAAGCTCCAGAAGAAGATGAGCCTCAGGACGGTCGCTCCGACGATTTCGGAGGTGGCTGACCTCTGCTATGATCCGGAATCAGACCTCCTCTGGGTGATCGACTCGAATGAGAAGTCGTCGTCCGTTCCGAACATGCTGCCGTACACAATCTATGTGTTCGACGGCGCTGTGACCAAGCTGATCACTACTTTTGACGTCAGCTCTTTCGCCGACTGGAATCCGGAGAGCGTATGCGTCGATCATGAGCATAATTGCGTATGGGTAGCAGATGACTGTGGCGATGACTACCCTTCAAGGCTCCACAAGATTTCTTTCGAAAAACTTTAGTACAACTTCGTCATAATAGATGGATTGCGCCGCCAGAGTGCGGCGCAGTCTTTTCAACTTAAACTAATAACTAAAAAAATGTACCACAGATTTTCACTGTTTGCAATGTCGGCGTGCATGTTCGCGATGGCATTGTCGTGCCAGCGGGAAGACGCTGGATCCTATTGTTCCGACAACCAGGAACAAACCTTCACTTTTACTATTGCCCAGGACGAGGCTGACACCAAGGCCGGGTATAACTCTGACGACAAGATCGTATGGAAGAGCGGCGACAAGATTCTGGTCCACGGCGCCGGCTCGTCTTCAAGCTACAGGCAGGTCGTCGAACTGTCTTCTTCCAACATCTCTTCTGACGGCCTTACGGCCACTGTGAAAGTTCCTTCAAGCCTGAAGCCTTATGACCGTTCGGACAGGGGCTATGTCAGCAAGTACTACGCCCAGTATCCTGCGGATGCGGCTCCTGAAGGCAATCTCTATTTCTTCTCAGTCTTCAATACGACCAATTGCATCATGAGGGCCGGCTGCGACGACGGCAACAAGAAATTCACTTTCTACGATGTCAGCGGCGCCGTTTCGTTCAAGGTGAGCGGCGACTTCGACAGCTATGCCTTCTACGGCAACAACTCCGAGAAGATCGGCTACAAGCATTACATGGCCAGGTACGTCAAGACCAAGGACGGCTATGTCAATGACTTCCCGTATACCGGCGACGATCTAGGCGGCACCGGCGAGGCTGTCAAGAAGATCTACAATGACCATCTGACCTGCGACGGAGCCACCAGGAACTATGTCCATATTCCTGACAACATCAGTTTCGACAAGGGCGTGTCCATCGATTTCTACAAGAATGACAAAGTCGTGGCTACCTACAAGAGGACTTCGGCCATCGAGGTGAAGCGCGGCAAGGTCAGGAATCTCGGCGACATCACTTCCAAGCTGGTCAAGGAAGGCGAGGGAGGCGGCGAGCAGCCTCATCTCGACCCGGGCAGGCTTGCCCGTATCGGCCAGATTCCGGTGGTCGAGGTCTACTACACCGAATATACTTCTTCCAAGCTTTTCCCTTCAGTTGAGGAGGCCCGCCTGTTTACCCATGTCAATGTGGGCCATGCCCGTTTCGTCAACAAGAAGACCGGCGACGGCGGCATTACCATCGCTGATACGGACCTCCTTCGCCGCTGGGTTGCGATCAAGAAGGATTACCCTGAGCTCAAGGTCAAGGTCATGATCGGCGGCTGGGGCAAGGCTGCGGACGGTTTCTCGCAGATGGCCCGCGACAAGAAGAAACGCAAGCTTTTCGTGGACGAGTGCGTGCGTATCTGCCGCGAGTACGGCGTGGATGGCTTCGACATCGACTGGGAGTATCCTACCCATGCCGCCAAGAGCGGCGACTATGTCAATGGCGCAAGCCCTGACGACTGGGAGAATTTCGTGACTCTGTTCAAGGAGCTCCGCGAGGCGATGCCTGACAAGATCCTGTCTTATGCGGCATCCGATAGCGGCAAATATACCGATAACTTCGGCGTGCTTCCTTATATCGACTACATCAACGTGATGACCTATTCCAACGGTAATCCTCCGTACCACAACGCTCCGCTTTACCGAAGCTCCATCACCAAGTCCCGCAGCTGCGCGGAGGCCATCGATGACATCTTCCACAAGGGGCAGAACATCCCTTACGACATGATGAACTTCGGAGTGGCCTTCTACGGCCATGGCGACGGCTACGACAAGTCTTCCGGCAATGTCTATCCTTCGACCGTGGATTACAGCAAGCTCGAGGATATCTTCTTCAAGGGCAAATGCGACGGTTACGACGTGTCCGGCAAGAACTACCGTGTCTGGGACGATGTGGCCAAGGTTCCTTATCTTGCCGACTCAAAGGGCAAGATGTATGCAAGCTACGAGGACATCGAGTCTGTCAATGCCAAAGTCGAGTACCTTAAGTCCCGCGGGATGCTTGGCGCGATGATCTGGGAATACCGTCATGACGATGCCAAGGGTACTCTCCGCAAGGCTACCCGCCACGCCATGGACGGCCATCCAGACGCTCCGGGCCGCCTCGAAAGGCCCGACAACTACAGATAGTCTCCTCCTATAACAAAGGCCGCCCTGCAATCGTTGCAGGGCGGCCGTGTTTCAGAACTTTACACCGAACATGACGGCGAGATTTATATCGTATAGTCTGAACCCGTTTCCTTCCCCTTTACTGTAGAAGAATCTATAGTAACTCGCGAGGCTCAGGTCGAACTTGGCGGTGTCCAGAATATATACTCTAACTGGGATGTCTAATCCCGGCTCGAACATGGTGAGACGTCCGCCATCGTAAAAATCCCGATATTGTCCGGCGAATCCCAGGCCTATCTCAAGCCTGTCCAGGTAATCCATCTTAGCAAAAGGTCTGGCCATTCCGCATACGGATAAGACGAATTTGTGTTCGCCGATTTCTCGCTGATATCTGCGAAAGTCCGTATTGATCGTTGCTACGGCGGAGAAGACGGAGTTGAATCTATGGCCATATTCGGCGAACAAAGATGGATAACTCCACCCCGGATTAGAGTCGCTTTCGCTTGAGGTGTCAAAATAATCGGCACCCAGACCCACGCGCAAGGAGTTCTTGTCCTGCGCTCCAGCAAGCTGCAGCGCGCAGATAAACAAGGTAAGTACAAATAGGATCTTTTTCATATACTCATTAAATTATGTTTCGCACCAGAATAAAAGGGATAACCTCATGGGATTCACCTATAAATTTATAGGAATCTCCATCCTCTTGAGATATTTCTGTATTTCCTCGTCCGACAATTAAACTGCATATCGCAGTATCAGGAATGTCATCAAACATCTGAGGATTTATGGTGACCTCTCCATTGTCTGGGACAACGTCAATTCTACGAACATATGTATCCGGATAACTCTCTCCTACAACCGTTGTCCCGTTCCATGTCACCATTATTACGACACCGTTCTCGTTATTTGCATCGATATTCCATCTGACGACGAAATTACTATAATCGCATAATGGATATTCGTCCTCTTCTCTTTCAATCTTCGGGGATTCGATTCTAATAACGTCTGGGAGATAAAAAGATGTGTTTTCTTCACTCGATTTCACCCCAATTTTGTCAGATACATTGAAACTAACAACGCTGCCGAAAACAGAGGTTATCCCCGTCCCTTCATTGTCGGACTTCGTGAACACCTCTGATTTAAGTTTAAAATTGTTTAGAAAAATCTCTTTGGATGTATTCTCTTCATCTTTATCTGACTCTATGAAGGAATCTACGATTTCATCATTAAAGAAGGGATTCTTAAATGATCTGATAACTGCGGTATAGTCCGTTGGTATGAACATTTCAATATATTTTCCATAATCATAAGCAATTACCGTATCAATCTGTATAGGATTTAGAGGATTATTGGTAAGGTTTATCTTGGCAGACAGATGATTATCTGAGGTCTCAGAAGTCCCGATTTCATTATAATCATGGCAGTTTGTGACGGAAATAGCAACAAACACAGAGAGTATGATAGTAATAATCTTTTTCATGTCTTAATCTTTTTTAGTCTTAACAATTTTATACACCATTGGCTTTTCCCATTTGAGACTTGATTTGAAGGAGCCGTTACTATATACAGGTCTTTCCATAAAGGATGGAACAGGGGCGGATTCAAGTGTTTTCAAAGCCATAACATCGCCCCTTCTAATAGCTTCTATTAGCCTGGTGTCCGTATAACATGACGAGTTGTCAATAAGTTTAACTGCATCAACAGAGGCTTCACGCACGAAAACCCTTGTTTCAGATTCCTCTAATTGAGCGATACTATCATCGATCAGTGTACTTGTCGGGTCAGGTACAGGAACAACAGGCTCAGGATCTATATCATGATAAAGGACAGGATCGGATCCTCCTGTTCGTCCTCTACTATTATCATTATGATTGTTGTTCGAATTGTTGTTATTGTTATTATTGTTATTATTGTTATTATTGTCCGTCAGGGTATAATTATCTGTCACTGTTGCTAAGCCTTTTGCTTTTACAGATACTTTTGTTCCGCTATTATCAATATAGCCATGTTTATTAATCTTGATCCTGTCAGCCGTGATACTCTCTAAGCCAAAATCCCAAACAACCCGTATACGGTAGAACCCATTGGTTCTTACTGTTTTCGCAATAAATTGAAGATAGTTTATTTTTTTCTTAGGGATAACTGGAAAGTCAGCAAATCTATTACCGTCAACGGAATCTCGTGATTCTAGAGTATATGTTTTCTCAATTATTTTCCCGCAATCCGATGCGCCTGCTCTAACCTGTATGTATGGCCAGTCAATCTCAGAGTTGCTTACACGCAGTACTTCATGCTCTTCAGGTAGAATTTGCGAAAAAAATCCAAGATGACCGCTTTTTCCTATTATACCATGAATGCTAAGAGAATTAATATCACCGTATTCTACATATTCATCTTCGAAATAGTATTCTAATTTGACTTCATCAACTATGAGCTCTTGTTTTTCTTTGTATTTAGAATTACAGTCTGTTGTGTTTTGTGGAGAGGGACCAGCGCTTGTTCCATTCCAGGTAATACACCCACTTATCCCCATCATAATAAAGGTAATTATCAGAATATAAAAAGGTTTCATTTGTTTTGTGAATTACATTACTATTGTTTCTTTTCTTCCATTGAGAACTACAGAAGGAAGTATCTCTGCAATAGTTGAGGTGGCATCTTGCCCCCCCCTATGTAATAAGTTAGTAGTTAATTATTTATGCTGTTCTTGTTTTAAGTGTGAATTTTGAGTGGCTAACTATTATGTGTATTAACAAAGATATATATTATTTCTGAAAAAAATAACGTTAAGATCATCGAAATTTATTAATCAGACTATTATTTTCGCTAACTGGAACCATGAAAGTGTCTGCGTCGACCACGTCCACAACTGCGTCTGGGGCGCCGACAACTGCAGTCACGACTACCCGTCAATTCTGCATAAAAACAGTTTTGAGAATCTGTAGTCTGTGTGAAGACCTGGTATAGGTTCCAGA
>Ga0256407_10013680_pt1 | contig 10820 bp, 6 predicted proteins | sample RumenRJG_04DNA_FD_193489 | JGI IMG/M metagenome (GOLD analysis project Ga0256407, IMG submission 193489) | Bovine rumen microbial communities from Lethbridge, Alberta, Canada - RJG_04 | ecosystem: Host-associated > Mammals > Digestive system > Stomach > Rumen | place: Canada: Alberta | collected... | reverse complement strand
TGTAATAATTAAAAGATAATTTCTCATATTTTATTTTTTTTTAAAAAGTATATATTATTTTTTAATATTTTGAAATAATAAATTTTAAATCAACATAATTACTAAAAAATGAAATTAAACAGTTTAAAAAATAAATAATTAAAATAATAAACTTTATTTAAGAATTTTTCAATTCTTTCATTGCACTAATATAAGTAGAATTAAATTTTTCCATAATCAAAAAATCATAAATACCATTTTTATTACTTTTATTAAGATTCGAAGTTCTAAAAGTTTTATTTTCTTGAAAATCTGTTTTTTCATTATCATTAATATCAGTAAATGCATAACTACTAAAAATACTTTCATACAAATTTCTACTAAATAATCCTTCTTTAAACTTATTATAAGAAGTATTAGTAAAATTAGATAACATTCTCGAAGTATTATTTGCAGTATTTCCTTTTTTTAATTTAAAATTATTAATTTTAGGAAGTATTATTTTTTTTTCATCATAAGGTTCAATTTTATTAATATTATTTTTTTTCTTTGATGCACTTTCCATAATTTTTTCTTTCATTTCTTTTTCTTTTTCAAATCTCTCCATTGCATTTTTAATTTCCATATTTTCTAAAATCATATTATCTTCTAAATTTCCAAATCGATTTTTTCTTAAAGAATTCCTTTGATTTAAAGAATTTAGTTTTGATTTTTCTGCAATTTCAATATCACTTTTTTTAACAAAATTATAAATTCTTTCTTTATGACATTTTAATCTTTGAATTAACATTTTCATTTTATTAATTTCATATTCAATTAATAAATCACTTACTGCTTCTTCATGATCAATAATATAAAATAATTGATGTTTTTCAATTGAATAAACTTGACAATCATGACTCATAGTTTTACAATAAACTAATCCTCTTCCAATTGAATTTGAAACTGGTATCATTAAATCATTTAATCCTAAAATATCTCTATTTTTAAATATACTTAATTTTATTAATCTTTTTTCAAATAATATTTTATTTTGAACTGGAGTTTTAAATTTTTTATTTAATGTTAAATCTTCATTTTCTCTTATTTCTTCTAATGGATTATATAATTTATGATCTAATTTATTACCATGTTTTCTTATGAAATTTTTATAATAAATAATTAATTCATTTAATTCTACAATATTTCTATTTGTAATTATTTCAAATTCACCATTAATAATAAAAAATGAATTTTCACTTAATTGATTTTGTAAAATTAAATCAATTCCTTTTTCATATTTTTTAAAAGTAAAAAGTTTATAATATTTTTTTTCAAGAGCATAATTTGAAATTTGTTGAAAAATATTATAACAACCAATAACAGTAAAAAATTTTTTTTTTGCTTTTTCAATAGCACTTTTCAATAAATTATCATATTGATTTCTATAAATAATAGCAAAATGTGTATCTTCATTAGTAATAACACTTGCTTTTCTTTTTCCTCCTGATTTTTCCAAAGCCAATTCACCAAAACATTCTCCTTTTCCACATTTACCAATTACAATAAAATTAGGAATTGTAACAGTTTTTTTATCAATTTCAGATTCATTATCTTTAAGTGAAAATTTATTTTTTTCATTATTTTCTTCTAAAATTACATTATTTCTATTTATATATTCATCAATTGTTATTTTTTTATCTTTTGAATAATCATGTACTTTAATATAATTATATAATTCTTTCCCTGCGTTCAAAATATTTTCATTATCTAAAAATTCACCTCCTTTTGTTTTTCTATATGCAATATTTTTTAATAAAACATCAAAATTTTCTTCTATTGGAAAAACAAGAAGATTTAATTGTAAACATTGTTTTAAAAGTTCCATTGAGTTATTTTTTCTTAATTTAAATAAATGAAGCATATATTCTTCTTTTGTCATTTGATAAACATTTGGTCTACTTACTAAAAATGTAACAGAACCTTTTAAAAGAAGATAAAATGAATCTCCCTTATCTCCTTCTTCTACTATTATTTCATTTTCTTCATTTTGTTTATATTTTAATATTTTTGCACATTCTTTTATATTAAAGTCAAAGTCTTCGTTTGTAAATTTTAATATGTTTACAAATCCTTTTAAAGTTTGAATGTATTTTAATATTATTTGAATGTCTCTTTCTCCTACTGGTTTTTGTAATTCTTCAATACACTTTTCTAAATCATTGTACATTATTTTATTTTCTTTATTTGATTTTGTTAAATTTTTTTATTTTTTATTGTTAATTATAGTAAAATTGTCATTTAATTTTTTTTTATAGATAAATATTTCATATTGAATAAAAATAAGTTATAGTTTTTTTAATATTTTTTTTTTGAAATTTTAAAATAAAATGAAAAAAGATGAATATATTAATAAAATTAAATCTCTTTTTTTATCTTATTTTAAAATTAATGGATATAAAAAAAATAATACTTTTGAAACAAAAAATGTTTTTTTTCTTAATTCAAATGATAAAAAAAAATCAAGTTCATCATTTGATAATTTAAAATCATTAGCATTATCAAATAATAATATGGATATAATTCATAAGATAATTAATAAAACAGTTAATGATAATAATGAATCAGATAATAAAGAAATATCTGTAAATTTATTTATAGATAATTTAATTAATTATATTTTTTTACTTAATGAAAAAATTGAAGAAATTGAATTAAATTTGATAAAAAATAATGTTTATAAAAATTTAAAGATAATACCTAATATAATTTCAATATTAAATAATGAAAATGAAAATATTATAAATAAGAATTCAAATTTAAAAATTTCGATAATAAGATTAGATAATATTAAACAAGGAAAATATAAAATTACTTTACATTTTACATTTTCAAAAAAGGAAAAAAAACATTATTCAATTAAAGATATAATTATTAAACCAAATCAAGAAAATCAAATTGTTAAAGTGAATTATATTTTTCCAATTATTGTCTTTGATAAAAATGATGATGAAGAAGAAAAAGAAAATGAATTTATAAATGGGAGTAATATTATTTCTTTTTATATTAAAATGATTGATATTTCAAAAGAAGAGACAATTTTTAAATCAAAAAAACAATATTTTCAAAATATATTTAGAAGTTATAATTTTATAAATAATATAAATGAAGGAATGGATAATATATACTATAAATTAGACTTTAAATTTGGTAGTAATGAGGAATTAAAAATTTATTTTTTTTTTGATTTTAATTTAAATATTCAAACAAAAATAAATATACTTAAAAATTATTTTGAATATTATAATGAAAATATAAAAATAAAAAATGAAAAAGAAGATGAAATTAATTTTATACTGGATAAATATTTCCCTGAAATTTCAGGAAATATAAAAAATAATTTAATAGAATATAATAATTCTGAATTTAATTATAATAATAATAGTTGTAATTGTTTTTAATTTTCAAATAAAAAATTAATTTTAAAATAATATATTTTAATTCATAATGAAAGAAAATGATAAAAATATAAATAATAAGTTACTAGAAAGTTTAATAGAAGAAGAAGAAGAAGAAAATAATAAATTAAGCAATACAAAAATAAAAAATCAACCAAAAGAAATTTTATCATTTAAAGAAGAAAAGGATATTTTGAATGATTATGTACTAATATTAGATAATCCAATAGAATATAAAGAAGAACTTTTAAAAATAGCAAAAAAAAAAGTTTGGAAAGTTGTAAAATTAATAAAAGAAAATAAAGAATTGAAAAATATAATAATTAATGATGAAAATAAGTTTTGTTTTATAATTAAAACTAATAATAAAATATTTAAAATTTTCAAAAGTTTTATATATTGTTTATTATTTTTAGATTATATATTAACTCCATATGAATATTTTGTAAGTTATAATAATAATACAATAATAATATATAGATGTTTATTTTTTGATATTATTTTTTTTATTGAAATATTAATCAAATTTATATCATCATATTATGATTTTAAAAATCAATTTTATGTAACAAACTTAAGATTAATATTTTGGAAAAACATAAAAATTACTACATTTATAAATATAATATCAATCATCCCATTTTATTTAATAGATATAAAATATGAAATAATAAGATTACTAAAATTATATAGATATCCAATAATAAATTCTAAATTTAAAAGCCTTGGAATTTTTTTATTACCTTCATTAATAAGTTTAAATTTAAAACAACAAATAATGAGAGTAATAATAATTTATATAGCATTATGTTATATTCTTCATTTCTTTGCTTGTATTTATACTTTAATAGGAATGAATTATGAAAGAAGTTGGTTAAAATTAAATGAAAAAAATATTAATTCACAATCAAATTTTGACTATTATATTAATAGTTTTTATTTCATGACTGAAACTTTTTCTACTACAGGATATGGTGACTTATGTCCAAAAAATAATGAAGAAGAATTTTTATTTTTAATATTTTGTGAAATAGTAAATTGTGCTATTTATGCATATTTACTTACAAGTATTTTAGAAATTATAACAAAAGGTAATTCAATTAATTATCAAATTAAAATTCAACAATTAGATTTAGTAAAATGGATTAGATTTTATATAAATAGATTACCTGCTTCTTCAAAAAAGAAAAATAATCTTCATAGAAATACTATTTGGAATGATATTAAAATATTTTTTGATATATATTATTCTAATGAAAGGAATTTAAAATGGATTAAAGAAAATAAAAATCTAATTACTTATATGAAACCAAATGATAAAAATGAATTATTTAATATAGTTTTTAAAAGAATATATATTAAATTTGATAAATTTTTTTGTAATATTATAAAAAATTGGACTAAACAAGAAATTGTTTTAAATTTTGATATTGCTATTGAAATGTATGATACTAAAATTATTCCTTTTGAAGGAGATATTAAAAGAATTTATTTTATTGTTCAAGGAGAAATTGAAATTTTAAATGAAGATAATCAAGTTATTAATATATTAAAAGATGGTGATTATTTTGGTATTGAAAAATTATCTAATTCATATAATGGGAAATCAAATTATATTTATAAAGTAGGGAAAAATTATAAATTTTGTATATTTTATTCAATTAAAATTTCTTATTTAATTGATAATATTTTAAATTATGATGGTGAATGTTTTAAAATATTAATGAATTTAGCAATTTTTTATTGTAATGAAGTTTTACATGAAAAAAGTAATGATGATTCTCAAATAATTATTTCTTCACATAATAATTTAAATTTTGCTGGAAATATTCCTAATTTGATACAAAAGATTAATAGATATGAATTATATTTACAAAAGACTCTTTTATTAAAAGAAAAAATTAAACAAATTAAAAATAAAATAAAAGAAATAAATAGTGATTGATTATTATATAAATAATAGTTTTTTTGTTTTCATATTCTAAAATTAATAATATTTCAAATTTATATGGAATAGATAAATTTAAAATAATTAAAGATATTATTATATAAAAATGATAATTATTAATTTTCAATTATTTATTTTTCAAAATTTAATAAAAATTAAATGAAATCATTTTTTGATTTGTCTTCATATACAAATCAATCTCGTTTATCAAATAGAGGAAAAATAGTAAAGCAAACTTCAAATAATAAATCTTATTTTTCTTCATATCGTACAATAGAAAACAATTCAAAAGGTAAAGATAGAAAAATTGAAAAAAAATATAACTATTCAAATTTGACAAACACATATAATAATGTAAATAAATCAAAAAATAAAAGTAATGATTCAAAAAAAATAAAAAGTAAAGAAAATATAATTTTAAATTTTCAAAAAAAAAATAAAAATTTAGATAAAGAGAAATATATTGCAAAATCATATAGACAATTAAGACAAACTTCATTTAATTTTATAAATGTAAAAATATATGAAAAAGTAATTGATAAATTATTTTCTTTTATGAAAAGTATATTACCTTTTGAAACTTATAATGAAATTAAAATGAAATTTATAAGTGAAATAACAAAAGAAATTAGATTTTCAAATAAACAAGATAATATTATTCAAAATGAATCACATTCATCTTCAATTACAAATTTAATTAAATCAATAGAAACTAATAATTTAAATAAGAAAATAAATTCAAATTTAAAATTATCATATAATATAATTAATAATAATAATATTAATATTAAAAAAAAGAATAATAATAAAAAACATTCTTCATTATATACATTAACAAAATCTAAAATTTTAAATAATAGAACTGTAAGTAATAGTAGAAGTAAGAGTAAAAGTAATAGTAAAAGTAAAAGTAAAAGTAAAACTCCTTCAAAAAGTAAATCAAATTCAAAAGATAAAATTAGTATAATAAAATCAAATAAAATTATATTAAATTCTAGATTATTCGAAAAAATAAATCATGAATTATTAAAAATTGAAAATTCAAAACCTTTTATTCAAAAAAATTCAATTGTAGAAAGAAAAAAAATAATAAATAAAAGTAATAGTAAACCAAAAATAAGAACAGAAATTAATAGTTCTTTAAATCAAAATATTAAAATTAATAATAGTAAAACAACAACAAATTCATTAAATGTAAATAATAAAAATAATATTCATAAAAATAAAAAAATAATTTATAATCATAGAATTAACCATAATAAAAAAGAAATAAGAAAAAATAAGGATAATAATTTATTAAATATTACTAATATAAAATTAAATATAACTGAAGAGAATGAAAATGAAATAATAGAAAATGAAACAAAAGAAAATGAAAACAAAGAAGAAAAAAAAGAAATTCCACATAATTTAGAAAATACAAATGAAATTAAAAATTCAGAACAATTAAAAAAAATAAAATCAACATTAGAAGATAATTTAAAATATATGTTTAATTTTTCATATGAAGGTTTTCTGAACAAAGAAAGTGAAACTGACAGTAAAAAAAGTTTAGAAGATAATTTAAATAATAGTTCTAAAATATATAAAAAGAAATATAATTACTAAAAAAAATAATTTAAAAACAAAATAAATAAAACAAAAAAAAATAATATTACTTAATAAATGAAAACTTCAAATAATGAAGAACAAGTAAATTTAGAAAATACATCAAAAACTCCTCCTAATAATTCCCAAGAAAATATATCAGAAAATATAAATAATAATAATATAAATAATAATGAATCAAATCAAAATTTAACATCTGAAAATTTAGAAGAAGAAGAAGAAGAAAATGAAAATGATGAATATAGACAAAAAGAAAAAGAATATATAGCACAAATTGAACAATTATCAAATGAACTTCAAATTGAAAAACAAATAACAAATTCTATTCAAAGAGATCCTGTTCAAGAAGAAATAATTTCTAAATTAAAAGATGAATTAAGTGAAAAACAAATTAAATATAATCAATTAAAATCTACAAATGAAAAACAAAAAAAAGCAATTGAACAATTATCTAAAGAATTAAATAATACTTTACAAAAAGAAAAAGATAAGAAAAATAATACAAATTCAAATTTAAATAAAAAAACAAATTCTGATAATAATAAAAAAGATAAAGAAGAACCAATTAATATTATTTTAAAAATAAAAGAAAAACAATTAAATGAAGCATTGGCAGAATTAGAAAATTTAAGAAAAAAAAATGATGAAATGAAAACTACTTTAGAAAAAAGTAATGATTATAATCAAAAATTAGAATTGGTAGATGATGCAAAAGAAAAAGAAGAAAAACTTTCTTCTTTAAATTTAGAATTAAAAATGTTAAATAAAGAAATGGAAAATCATAATAAATGTTTAAATGAACAAAAAGAATATATTAATGTTTTAGAACAATTAAAAAAAGAAATGAAAAATGCAAAAAAAGAAAATATGGAATTAAGAGAAAAAATAAAAGAAAATGAAAAAAAATTACAAATTTTAATGTTTGGTGATAATGAAAATAAAAATAAAAAAAAAAATAATAATATACAAAATACAAATATTCAAACTTCAAATAGAAAAAAATCTCTTCCAACTTTAAAATCAAGATTAAATAGTGTTAATACAGTTTTAACAGAAGAATTTTTAAATAAATTAAAAAATGCAATTGGTGATATTGAAGAATATGAAATTTTAGTAAATAAAATAAAAGATTTAGAAAATGGAAGATATAAAATTGAAAAAAAACATAAAAGTGAATTAAATTTAATAGGAGAACAAATTAATAATTTAGATATACAATATAATTTCTTAGATCATAAAGATAAAGAAAATGATACTGAAAATAAAATATTAAAAAATAAAATTAATGAATTAAAAAATGAACAAAAAATTAATCAAAAAAGATTAATTGATAATCAAAAACAATTAGATTTTTTAATTAATAAAAGTAAAGAAAAAGATCAAGAAATTAAATTATTAACTATGCAATTAAATTCACTTAGAAAAATTACAAAATATGGAAATGTTGATCCCGCTGAAACTGAAGTTGATGAATATATTTCTAAATTAAAAAAAGAAAAAGAAAATGAAATAATTAAAAAAAATGTTACTTCACATGAACAAGAAATTCAAGCAAATTTTGATAGTGAAAGTGAAAATAATTAATTTTTTTTAAAATATTCTATTTTTCAATTATGAAAAATAAAATATAATTTTATTTTTTTTTGTTTATTATAAATTTAAAAATTATATTGTTTCAATTTAAAAGAATTTAATTTTAAATTTAATTAAATTAAATATCAAATTTAAATATTTAAATTTTGAAAAATATATAATAAAAATGATAAATAAAAAGCCAATAGGGATTTATAAAGTAAATTCAAATGCATTAAATTTTTATAAATCAAATATTTTATTAAAAAAACAACAACCTCCTCCAATAAATAGAACATTAAAAATAAAGGTTCCAATATTAAAACAAATACCAAAAAAAGTAAATAATAATAATAAATCAATAAATAAAACAAATTATGATATATCTTTTAATAAATTTTTTAAATATAATGGAAATACTAATAATGATAGTATAATAAATAACAATAAAAATCCAGTAAAAATTCAATTTGATTTTGAAAAATTTTTTTTTAAACCAAAAATTCAAAAAAATCATAAAGATAATTCTTTTTATTATTTAAATAAAGCATCTAGACTTCAAATTAATAAACCTTTGAATAATTATAATGAATATATGAGATTACATTCAAAAAAAATTGAAAAATATAATACTACTACAACTATAGAAAGTGAAATAAGTATTAATAATAATAATCAAAAAAATGAAAAACAATTTAATAAACAATTTGCTAAATCATATGATAATATTCCTGATGAAAATATAAAAAAAGAAAATAAGGATGAAATAATAGGAAATAATAAAAGTAAAAATGAAAAATATAATAATAGTTCTTTTAAAAAAGATGAAGGTGAATTAGGAATAGATGATGTTAAAGATATTATTATTTATTTTCCTTTTCATAATGAAGAGAAAAATAATAAGTATATATTTTATAAAAATGATTATAATTTTTATAAACATAATAAAAAGAATAAATATCTAGATTTTTTTATAATGAAAAAATATAAATAAGTTAAGTTATATTTTCCAAAAAAAAATTATATAAATAACCAAAATTAAAAAATTAATTAATTACTAAAAATTGACTAGAAAAAATAAAAGCATAAAAAAAAATTTATATAATAAATAATAAACATGAAAAAAATTTTAAAATATTATAACATTCAAAAATAATTATATAACTACAAATACTAAAAAACTAATTAAGAAAAAAACAAATTCCTCAAACAACAAAACCACTTGAAGTAAGCCATTTATCAGGATGAATATCTCTATATTTATAATAAGAAATTGGTACTCCTGCTCCAATAACATTTGGAATTGGTTTTATCGAAGTTGTATGTAAACCAAAAACTCTATGAAAATCATCTTTACTTAACCATTTTTTTTTACTTTCTATAAATTCTTTTCTTTTTATTTTTTCTAAATCAACATATAATGAATCTCTTGTCATAGATGTTATTTTATTATCTTTATTTTCATTTAATAATCTTTTATATAAATATGTTTTTTTAGATGATTTTTTTCTTTTTTCTTTTTTATTTTCTTCTGTTAATAATTGAGGAAATGTTGTTTCTGGTAAAAATTTATTATCTAATTGATTATATAATCCATGATGTTGAGGTTCTATTGTAAAATCATATTTTATTGTTTCTTTACTGTTATTATTTTTATCTTCTTTATTTTCTTTTGTAAATGAATCACTTTGATTATTTTTATTTCTATTTTTATTATTTGAAATAATTTTATTTTCATGAATTTTATTTTTTAGTATTGATTTATGAAAAAAATTATTAGTTGTCATATTTTTTTTATTCTGCTTTTTTTTATCTTTATGATGAACTTTATGTAATCTATATTCAGATGCAATATTAATTTCATCTAATTTTTTTGTTATTTCTCTTCTTAAACTAGAAAAATATTTAATTATATGATCTTCATCCATTTTTTCTTTATCAATAAAATTAAGATAATCTTCATTATTTTGAATATTTTTTTCCATTTTTTTTCCTTTTTTAATAAATTGTTGAGTCATTTCTTCATCAGTCATACTTTTCCTAAAAGTATCCTTTTGATGAACATCTTTAAAAATTTGACTAATTCTCGTATTTTCATTCCTTGTAATAGTAACATCATTTTTTTTTTTATTAACAACACTCTTTTTAATATTATTTTTCTTTTTAAAAAAATCATTACCACTTGAAACAGGTCTTTGAATAATAGAATTATTTTCAACAAAAATCATATCTCTATTATTAAAAGAAAAACCAACATAATTAGCATTATTTTTAAC
>Ga0256407_10013675_pt1 | contig 10825 bp, 8 predicted proteins | sample RumenRJG_04DNA_FD_193489 | JGI IMG/M metagenome (GOLD analysis project Ga0256407, IMG submission 193489) | Bovine rumen microbial communities from Lethbridge, Alberta, Canada - RJG_04 | ecosystem: Host-associated > Mammals > Digestive system > Stomach > Rumen | place: Canada: Alberta | collected... | reverse complement strand
CTGCCTGGGAGCCCCCCTTCTGCATACGGGGACACCTGCATCACGCAGGGTAATTTCTGTCCTGTCCCCCTCGTAAATAAGACCTTTCCGGTGAATACATCGACATCATGCAGTTACTCAATTTTATATGTATTCCCGATAAAGGAGGCTGTGAAGAAACCATCATATTTCTTCACAGCCATTTTCAGATTAGATTTCCTGCACAGTCCCTTGCAAAGGCCAGGGAGATCCTTCGTCGATCCCCTTTTCATAGAGCCAGTCGTCTTCGACCAGAACTTCGCTCAGTTTTCCGGCAGCATCTTCCAGCGTAACGATGACCTTCACCTTTTCCCCATCAGGTCTCTCTTCGCAGCCAAAATCTGCTTCCTGAATCCGCTTCACGATCCATTTCTTATCAGTCTTCATAGGTCACTTACGCCCTCTTTTCGCATCCATCCCGCCAAAACGATCTTCCGCAGCTGCTCTATCGCGGCCGGAAGATCTTTGGGGGAGCCCATCCGGATCCGTCGGTTTTCCGGCACAGCCAGGTTGAATTCGCTGGTACAGGCGATCGGGCAGCCGTGGATGATCAGAATCGTCCCCGATGAAAATCCGCAAAAACGCTTTGAGAAATCATCAGGTTTCTCAAAGCGCTTTTTTGTCTGAAGTTCGGTTTTCGATTGTGTTATGCGGGATACTTAGGGCTCATTCCATACATGTTTTCTCCGGGCTGGCTGTCCGTGCACTCAAATACGAGCAGAACAACCTGTCCGATGCAGGGAACCAGGTTCAGGAAAAACCACAGGCCGGTCCTTCCGATGTCATGCATCCTGCGCCAGAAAACTGCAAGTGAGGGAATCAATATTGCCAGGGAGAAGATGTTCTGCAGAATATTCGTTCCGCTCTCCGGTGCGCCGAAAATCATATTTCCGACAATTCCCAAAACCAATTGGACAATGCCTACAAACAAAGTATAGAACCAGTACTCGCTTCTGCGTGCGCGTCCACTGAAATCCGCATATTTGGAAAAGCAGGTCTGCACCGCCTCCATAAAGCCCATCATAGGAAGAGGCCCGGATATATTTCCGGTGGAATAGGTATTGTAGGTATTTCCGGTGTTATAGGTGTTCCCTGAACTGTATGTGCTGCCGCCCGCATAGGAAGAAGTATCGTACTGCTGTTCCGGCTGCCCGTAGGAATAGGCTTCCGTCTGCCCTGCCTCTGAAGTATTTTTGGCAGCCTCTCTGGCAACCGCCTGCATACGGGGCGCACCGCAGTTCTCACAGAATTTCGAATCATCAGGAATCTGCATTCCGCAATTTTCGCAAAAAGCCATAGTTAATAATCCTTTCCGTCAATAAAAATATTCCGGCTGTTTCAAATCCGGCTTTCAGACTGTCTGTGCATCAATGACCATCCCGCCCGAACCTGTTCTGATGCCAGGTTCCAATGACAGGATTCTGCCTGATACCATAGCATCTTACCACTAAATCCCGGCAATAAAAAGAGAGATCGAGGCTAAATTCAGGATTATTTCACATATTTAATACTAAATAAAAAGGTATTTAATACCAAATAAAATGTGTATATTATTCGTGCGTGCCCCTCAGCCGTTTAAGGCGCCTTGCGGTGTATTGTTCGATTTCCTTCCAGAGGCTGTGGAGCTGTCTCTTGTGTGCACAGAGTTTCTCCGTACAGTTCCCGCAGTGCAGATAGCCGTTCGTCACAGGTGAGAACCGTTCCGGATGCAGGTAAAATGTGATCTCCCAGCGGAGCATCAGGATGATGGACATGGCCAGCAGCGTCCATGAATAGGTCTTGCGGACAAAAAACATGGGCGTAAAAATCATGGCATAGTCCCAGTTGTAGATGCGGCAGGAACTGCAGCACTTGTTTTTCATGAACCAGCTCTGAAAGGGACAGAAAAACAGGATGCAGATCATGTCGCAGACGGAATACATACAGCTGATGATGATCATGATCCCGTCATCAAAAATACCGCACATGTGCAGTGCCCCTAAAACAGCATTGAAACAGATCCAGATCAGGGCGACCAGCATGGTTCCGTTGTTGTCCGGAATCTGTATGTTTGTCTCACCCGTGCGGATATAGTTTCTGGCAAACTGCTTCTGACTTCCCGGGCTTTCCAGCCTGGCCGGGAAAAAGCGCAGGACCATCTCCACCGCAAAGACCAGCCACAGGATTCCCAGTACCACCGGCCTGCCCTCCAGAAGCTTTGTGATCTCTGCTCCCGAACCGCCCATATTCAGCCTGTACCGAATATAGAAAATAAGGACTGCCAGCAAAAGCACCGATCGATAAACAAGCCGAAAATAGTGATAGGTACTCACCGGTGTCAGTTTCACGCGCCTTTTCTCCCTGCGCGCATCTTTTTTTGCCATTATGTCCTCCCGACTGCAGCTTATTCCTTTTTTGACATCAATCACGAGCAGATTTGAAGCTTCAACCGAAAAACCGTCCCCGTTGACACATCAGACCAGGATGTCGTATTTCACAATACTGCGGAAAACTGCGCTTCCGCCCTCTGCAAAGAACTGCACGCCTGTGTCGGCAACCAGATCGGGATAAACGTTTCCGGTCATGACATGGCGGCCGCCGTCAATAAAGACTTCAATAGTGCTGATATCCAGGAAGAAATGAAGATCTATGGATTCTTTGTCTCCGATCACACAGACTCTGTGATCAACATCTTTTTCCTGACCTGAGAAGGGGATCCCTGATCTGCTGCGGTCAAACATGATCTGACCGGCTTCCTTGTCGTAATAGACCAGGGTCTCGTGCTCACTGCCGCAGAAAAGCTTCACACCGGCCCTGGAAGCGCTTCCGGGCTCTACAGTGACCTTCAGTTCAATCGTACTTCCGCATATTCCCTCGACAGAAATGCTGCTGTCGCTAACCTCCAGAGTATCGGCTGTCACTTTATTTTGACGGTAATTGCAGATCTCACGGACAGGTCTCTGGATAAAGCATCCGTCCTCGAAAGACAGCTCGCGGGGAAGCGAATAGGTGCCGGCCCAGCCCTCTTCCCGGGTGGGGAAGTTGCGGTCCCACATTTCCTTCCAGGAAATCATGATGACACGGTCATCCGGCATCCTGAGCGTCTGGGCGGCATAGAAGTCAAAGCCGTTGTCGAGTTCCCCGATCTCATCGATCCTGAAACGACCGTTTTCAAAATTCATCTCTCCCAGCAGGTAAACACCGGAGTGTACGTTCTGATAGGACGTGCCGATCTGCGGGAGATTCTGGGGGCTGGTCAGTACGACCTCCTGCCCGTTCAGGACAATATAATCAGGGCACTCATAGGCGCCGTCCAGGCAGTAGAAAGCATGGTCCAGGTGAATCTGCCCTTCTGTTTCTTCATCAAGCAGATGTCCGACATATTCCCAGTGCAGGAGATCTTTGCTGCGCGCCAGGATCATGTTCCCGAAGCCGGCCTTCTGCTCTTCTTCCTGCTTGTCGGAGACCGGATCCATGGAAGGAGGTATCACGCCCAAAACAGTTCCCGATGCGTGAACGACCCCTTCAAAACTTTCCGCTCCTTCTCCTGACGGTTTCCCGCCTTTTTCACATTTTGCGCCGGACGCCTCCGCCTCTGCCTGAGCCCTGGCCTCCTTCAGCTCTTCCTTTGTCAAAACACGCGCGCCGGCAATAAAGTAATAATATCCGTCTTTCCGGAAGATACGCGGGTCGCGGCAGTCAGTCTCCGTGACCTCGAGGTCCAGCATGGCAGATGTCAGGATCGGATTGTCTTTGTTTTTCTCAAAATGTATGCCGCCGTCTTTGGAGACAGCAAGGCACTGCCTCTGGCGCTCCGGCTGGGCCGCAGTATAGATCAGCCATAAATCTCCGTCCTTCTCGACGGTGCTGCCCGAACAACATCCGCAGACCACTTCATATTCCTGGTCCGGGACCAGCGCAAGGGGGAGCGTCTCCCATTTCACAAAATCCGTGGTCGTAAAATGTCCCCAGTGCATGGTTCCCCACTCTGCCTTATGCGGATAATGCTGAAAAAACAGGTGGGCTTTTCCCTTATAAAAGATCGTTCCGTTCGGGTCATTTGACCAGCCTGAGGGTACACTTGCATGGTATGTCGGTCTGTAGCTCTGCATCAGTTCTCTCCTTTTCCGGCTCCTGATTGTCAGTCTTTCCGGCATTGTCTCATTCCGGCACTGTATCCTGTCGCATTTTCTCTATGACAAAGGATCCGATCATCAGTTTTCTGTGAAAACAGGGCAGAAAACCTCTGCCCTGTCATCATAGCAAACACTTTTTACGATTTTACCCCTTTTTCTCCCGGCAGCTGCGATCACAGCCCCGAAAATAATGACTGAAGCTGATCAGCTTAAGCACCTTTCAGCTTAAGTATCCTGCACCTTGAGATTCTTACACCTTCAGAATCTATCAGCTTATGCATCATCCCCATGAATCATCTTGCAGCTCAGGCATCGTCCCAGTTGTGAATCGCGTCCGCGATCCTGCTGAAGCGGGGATACTCTGTTCCTTCAAACTCGACTGCCTCATTCCACATGGATGCAGGTCTTACCCAGACATCCTCATCGCCGTACAGCGCGCGATAGACAACCATAGGCTCTGAGGTCTCCGAATGTCTGGCGACGTAAAGAACCTCGTACTCTTTTCCCTTGAAATGCCGGTATTTACCCGGAAGGATCGTATTTACTGCCTGTTCAAAGTCCATACTCTTCTCCTTTCTCTTGTAAATGACCACCAAAATGACGAATGAATACTGCCCGGCACGGATCCTTTGCTGTCCCGCACCACAATAGATAAGCGGTGAAATACAAACTGCCGAAACACCGCTCCTGTGTTTTTATATACAATAATCTTAACTATATTACGCACAAAAATCAATAGCGTGACCAGTGGGACGACCATGTCAATTCCATTTTGAGTTAGCTGCAGCCATCCCGGGTATCACGCATTTTATTCATGCATCAGTCTACTTTGTCAGTTCCAGGTACCTCTCAAATACCGGCCGGATGGGCGGGGATATCTCCTCGATCCTGATCTCACCGGGAGAAAAATAACGGATCTCTTCAATCTCATCTTCCTGCGGAACAGGTTCTCCGCTGTAATCCCTGCAGATGTAGATGATCTCAACGTTGGAGACCTCGTCCCCGTTGGGATAGACATAGTGAGTCTCGGGGCCTGAATTGATATAAAAAAGCTCCAGACTACCCGCAGTGATCCCCATTTCCTCGAACAGTTCACGTCTTGCGCAGTCTTCTACGCGCTCGTCGATCTCGACAGCTCCGCCGGAATATCCCCACAGGTGATTGTCGGTCCGTTTTCCCAGCAAAAGCTGCCCCTTCTCATTCACGCAAATAATGCTGGCCGCGCACTGGATCAATGTCCTGTGTCCGACGATCTGCCGCAGTTCCTGGATATATCCGCTCATTTACAAATACTTCCTTTCTTAATCATCAGGGCGTAACGGTATATTTTCTTTCACGTCATTAAGTATAAAGAAACGGTATGTCATTTTTCAAGTTGTTTATAAAGGACGAGTTTCACGTCAAGGAGGTAATGATGAAAAGAAGATTCTTCAATAAGTCAAAGGTCTTCACTGCTGCGCTCACTGCTATTGTGTGTGCGGCGGTATTAGGGATTCCCGGGTGTTCGTCGGCAGGCAGTTCTTCTGAAAAAAGCAGTGTCACAACCACAGTGGCACAGGCACAGGAAACTTCCCCGGCGTCAGAAGCAGGCTCTTCCCAGGACACGGTGACAGTAACCGCCAGGGGAAATACCCGGGCTGTTCCTGACAGGGCAGAACTTCGCTTCGGAGTACGCACACAGGCTGATACCGCTGAAGAAGCACAGCAGGCAAACAGCAAAAATGTTGACGCAGTTGTCAAGGTACTGAAAAAGAACGGGATCAAAGAAGAGAACATCCAGACCAGTATGTATGATGTCAGCCCCCAGTATGACTGGAATACGGGAGATGGCAGCAATATCATAGGCTACAGCGCATTCAGCAATCTGTCTGTCAAAGATGTCCCGATCGATGATGCCGGCAAGCTGATCACAGCCTGCACCAATGCCGGCGCAAACGAGTTCAACGGCCTCTCCTACAGCAGCACACAGTATGAAGCACTTTACGCCGAGGCTTTAAAGAAAGCGGTTGCTGCCGCGGAAGCAAAGGCAAACGTTCTGGCAGAAGCAGCCGGCAGGAAGCTGGGCCATGTAAAGATGATCACAGAAGGATATCAGGACATGACCTATGCCAACACCAGTGAAAAAGTATACGCAGGAGGAATGGGCGCAGCGGAAGACAGTGCGTCAGCCGCTAACATCCTGCCCGGACAGGCAGAGATCACAGCAAATGTCACTGTGACCTATACACTTCAGTAATAACTAATCTATAAAGCAGAGTCCCTGCCAGGGCTGCGTCACCCAAAGACACAGCACCGGCAGGGATTTTTGCTTTTTCCGTGGGTAGAATAGTGATATATATGATATACTTTTGTTGCGAATTATCGCAGCAGTTCCGCAGAAGTAACTTTTTTCTTAACAAGGGACTTTCTTACGGCGGAAACAGCAGCAATCTGCTGTATAGCAGAAAAAAACGAGACGGAGTTTTTTGAAAATGAAAACAAATGAGATGAATCTTCTTCCTGCCGGCACGCTTGTCGCGGGCCGCTATGAAATACTAGAGGTGATCGGTCAGGGCGGCTTTGGTATTACCTATAAAGGATATGATTCGGTACTGGACGTGCCGGTTGCAATCAAGGAGTACTATCCGTCCGGTATAGCCAGCCGCTACCATGAGCAGTCTCTGGATGTACAAGTGGGCGGAAGCGAAAACAAGAAGTTTTTTGAGGAAGGAAAGAAGAAATTCCTGGAGGAAGCACGAGTACTCGCCAGATTTTCAGAGGATCCCAACGTTGTCGGAGTACGTGATTTCTTTGAAGACAATCAGACAGTTTATATTGTGATGCAGTTTCTGCAGGGCGAGAGCCTGAAGGAATATATAGAAAAGAACGGTCTGATTTCCTTTGATGAGGCATACAATCTGCTTCGCCCGGTCATGCAGTCACTTGGCCGCATACATGCAAATGGTCTGATCCATCGCGACATCAGTCCCTCCAATCTCATCCGCATGCGCGGAGGGAAAGTCAAACTGATCGATTTCGGAACCGCGAGAGAATTCAGCACAGACGGGGAGAAAAGTCTTTCTGTTGTACTGAAACCCGGATATGCACCTGCAGAACAGTATCAGACCCGTGGTATGCAGGGACCGTGGACAGATGTCTATGCTCTCTGCGCTTCCATTTACAAGCTGATCACAGGCATCACTCCGGAGAATTCCCTGAATCGTATGCTGGAAGATGAACTGAGGCTGCCGTCTGAATGCGGCGCCATCATCAGCGCGGCACAGGAAAAGGTCCTGATGCAGGGACTCGCTGTGCGGGAAGCCGAGCGGATCCGCAGCATGGAATCCCTGGAGGAAAAGTTTGACACCGCTTCCCGGATCATCGAGGCAGTTAACAGCGATTACACGGCAGCATATGATGACGAACGCACTGTCATGGGACCTTCCGGAACTCCTTCCCTTGAAAAGGGCCGGGTTCCTCAGAATCCTGTAAATGATCATGAGCAGATGCCTACGAACAATCAGATGTCCGCAAACGCTCATGCGCAGATGCCTGCGAACAATCAGATGTCCGCAAACAATCATCCGCAGGTGCCTGTGAATGATCAGCAGGTGCCATCCCGGCGCGCAGAAGAATCTTTTTCTGACAGACAAAAGGCCGCTTCTTTCAAGAATCAGGAATCTCCCGTCCGCAATGGACAGCCGGATCATTATCGACCCGGAAAAGTACAGGAGAATCCGGTACAGAGTTTGAAAAAGGGAAAAAAATCCGGGGACGACCGCAAAAAGCCTGCCGCAAAGACAGGAAAACGATTCATTATAATACCGATCCTCGTCTGTATACTGGCAGCTGCCTCCCTGATCGGTGTTCTGCATTTAAGATCGAACGGAAGCGGAGGCGGAGAGATCAAACCCTGGATCGGGGGAGGTAAGGTCGTTGAATTTGGTTCTATCAATGAAAATGTTACTGTCAGCAAATCTATGCTGGATAGCGTTGACCGCAACAAGGACGTAACTGCACTGAGGTTTAGTCATTGTACCCTCAGTGATGAGATCATTGAAAGACTTGCCTCCATGAAGCGGATCCGCGATGTTGAAATCTCCGCCTGTTCCGGTTTTTCCACTCTGACTCCTCTTTCAAAAATGGATCCGCTGCGGGAGTTATTCCTCAGGGGACCATACGCAGTTGAAGAAACCATTTTCGATGGTTCAGCAATGTTTGCGGCAGATATTCCACAGCTGACAGATTTTAACCTGGGTAATTACCGTCTGGAAAACGGGTTTGGTTTTCTGGAGCGTTTCTCCGGACTGGAGGATTTATATATCTATTCATTGAAACGGGACGGGGGATCCGACCGGATTCCTGAAAATCCGGCACTGAAATCTGCCTCGATCATTCAAACTGATCTGACAGGTGTGGATCTTTCTGCCTTCGGCAATGAGCCCTACCTGGAAAGTCTGACTCTGAACGAAGTTCATCTGACAGATTTGACCTTTTTAAGTACTGCTTCTGCATTGATAAATGTTTACGCAACAGACAATCAGCTGACAAGCCTGAACGGACTGCAGGAAAAAGGACACTTGAGCATCCTGGATGTACAAAATAATCAGATCCGGGATATTTCCGCAATAAAGGCCAGCGAAAAATTATACGAGTTTAACGCTGATAATAACCAGATTGAGGATATTTCCGTGCTGGAGAACTGTAAGGGCATCAAGCATCTTATGCTGGGCAATAATCAGATCTCGGATATCTCCCCTCTTTCAGCATGTACAGAGCTTTTCAGACTGGAATTACAGAACAATCAGATTCAGGATGTGACTCCTCTGTCCGATTGTCACGATCTGGCATACCTTAATCTGGACGGAAACCGGATCACTGATCTGTCCTGCTTATCGGGGTGCGAAAACCTGAAATTACTCTCTTTCAGAAGAAATTCTGTCGGCGATCTGAAGTTCTGTGAAAATATGCTTGTTCTGGAGTCACTGAGAGCTTCCGACAACCAGATCAGCACCCTTGACGGCCTCCAGAATGTCACACAGCTCAAAGAAGTTCGTCTCGACAAGAACAGAATTTCAGATATTTCACTGCTTGCCAAAAATGAAGAACACCTGGAGGTAGCAGTACTCGATGATAATCAGATATCGGATCTCACTCCCCTGGAGGCATGTACAAGTCTGAAGGGGCTGTCTGTAAATAATAATCAGCTGACGACGCTCAGAGGATTACAGGAATGCCACAAGCTCTATTTCCTTTCGGCTTCCGGCAACAGGATCAGCGATATTTCCGCATTGGAATCCTGTCTTGAGCTTTATATGGCAGATCTCGGTGAAAACCAGATCACAGATGTATCTGCACTCGGGGCATCGACTGTACAGAAGATGGCGCTGCTGCTCCAGAATAATAAGATAAAGGATATCTCAGCCCTTATCGGAAAGAAAGATTACGTCTATCTGTCCCTCTATAACAATGAGATCACAGATATTTCGGGCATGCCTGCAATGACGAGTATCGGGATGGTCAGCAGACTTTATCTGGATTGGTGGGAGGCTCTGGATCCGGTTACTCTGTCAGAGGTTCCCTTCGGAACCCCTCGTCTGGTCGACACACCGCCTGACAGACAGGTGAACCTGCTGAACACCTTCCAGGAGACACGCAGAGAAGCCGGTACATCCACAGGCGGCATCGAATATTTGACAAAAGAAGAGGCGGATGAAGAGATCAGACAGATCCGCTCGGATGCACGAGTTTCAGCAGGCATTGATGAGAGAGATGAAGAAACGGAATGATCGTCACAGTACCCTTTCTGTAAAGGATGTGTACATGCAGTAATAACCCATACATGTTTGTGAGGGGGAGGCCACAATCACAACTATGCTTGAAGAAACCATTTTATTTCAGCAGAAAGACAATACACCGCATCTGACCGTGATCAGCGGACACGAACTTCACACATACATACTGCAAGGCGAGCAGACCCTCGGCCGGGTCTCACGCAGCAGCAAGCCTGATCTTCCGATCCACTCAGGTGTTGCTTCACGGAAGCACGGCCTTTTTACCACGAATGCCGCAGGATGCCGATATACGGATGCAGGGAGTATGAACGGAACGATCTGCTGCGGGACCATGCTCGCAGCCGGAGAAGGGAAAACCCTGTCCGACGGAGATATCCTGCGGATCCATGGAAAGCAGGATCCGAATGCGGACATGGATGTGATTCTGATCTATTCGACGGCACCGGAAGAGAATCGGATCTGGAGACGGATCTCGCTTGCGGATGCCGCAGAAGTCGTCATAGGCAGAAATGAGCAGCTTCGCCTGCGCGAGGAAAGCGTCTCCAGGCGGCATGCTTCCCTGTTTCGTGCAAAAAAAGGCTGGGCACTTTTGGACCACGGCAGTCTGAATGGCGTATTCCTCAATGCATCCCGCATTGAGGAGCCGGTATATCTTCAGAAAAACGACGTGATCAGGATTGCAGATTATTATTTCGTGTTTCTGGAAGATGAACTGCTCTGCTGTGTAGATTGCTATGCGGATGCGGATATACCGAAAAAAGCCGAATCCGATTCCGTCACGGCAGAGCTGGACGACGCCAAAGCTGTCAAACCTGCCATACCTGCCATACCACAAAACAAAGGGGCGGCTGATGACAGCCGTGAGGGCCTCTCTGTCTGGATTGAAGAGCGAAATGTCTGGCTGCGGGCTAAAAAGAA
>Ga0256407_10013674_pt1 | contig 10826 bp, 12 predicted proteins | sample RumenRJG_04DNA_FD_193489 | JGI IMG/M metagenome (GOLD analysis project Ga0256407, IMG submission 193489) | Bovine rumen microbial communities from Lethbridge, Alberta, Canada - RJG_04 | ecosystem: Host-associated > Mammals > Digestive system > Stomach > Rumen | place: Canada: Alberta... | reverse complement strand
ACACGATGGTCGTCCGAAACACATGGTCTGATATGCATCAGATACAGTTTACTACTCCTGCAGCCAGCGGAATAGCCCAACCCGTAGTCACCCCTGCCGACAGCCAAGAAGAATATTTTAATCTCAACGGCATAAGACTCGCCGGAAAGCCAGACAGAGGTATTTATATTGTCAAACGCCCAAGCGGAACAATAAAAATCCTGAAAAAATGAACGCCATAGACATCATCAACAAATATTATTCCACAAACATCCCACTCAAGGAAACCCTCCTCATCCACAGTCAAGCCGTCTGTGACGAAGCTTTGTCTGTCGCCCACCGGCATCCAGAGCTTAAACTTAACGAAACAATCTTAGAGACAGGAGCAATGCTTCACGATATCGGCATCTTTCTCACAGACGCGCCATCTATCCATTGTTTCGGAAAAGAGCCATACCTCATGCATGGGTATCTGGGCGGACAACTACTGCGAGAAGAGGGAATGGAAGCCTATGCGCGCATCTGTGAACGACATACAGGCACAGGACTGACCAAAGAAACAATAGAACAGTATCAACTCCCAATTCCTGCACAAGACTACTTTCCTGAGACCATTGAAGAAATCGTCATCTGCTATGCAGACAAATTTTATTCAAAATCCCATCTTGACAGAGTTAAAACACCAGAACAAGTTTACAACAGTCTGCTGAAATTTGGCAAGGCACAGGCGGAAACCTTTAAGGAGTGGCATGAGCGCTTCAAATAAGACCGTCTTGGCACAATTACCATCTTACGCTGATAAGTTTTCCGTTCCATAGGCCGGAATCTATATTCCATAGGATGGAACTTAAGTTCTATGGGCTGGAACGTATGTTCCAAGTAACGGAACATAAAAGTTATCAGGATAAAGCAACACTTCATCCACGTAGAATACGCATAATCATCGAGACCGATATCAATGATTAGGCTGACATGTATCCAGAATACAAGAAGGAAACAGCCTATCTGAATTTAATATCAGTAATCACTGTCGCGCCGGTTTCCTTGTTAAGTTTCCTGATAAGTTCTTCACGCTGCATCATCAGTTCCTGACGCACAACCGGCGATTTCAATTCAACAAACAGGACCTGATTTCTGATAATTAGATTTTTGGTATATCTGTTAATCACGTCACCAACTACGACGGGCCATGATGCCATTAAGCGATATTCATATAACGGCGACTCCAGACCTTCCTGACGAAGATAACTATTCAACAGGTCGGTTACTGATTCTGTATTATTATATTTCATGTACAACCTCTCCTCCCGATATTTCAAAAACACGTGCATCCATACCCGTAGAGTCAATCATTTTCGAGATGAAATTACGATCTGTGTCAGTTATAAATATCTGTCCGAAACCATTACGGGAAACAAGTGAGAGAATCTTACCTACCCTTGAAGCGTCCAGTTTATCAAAGATATCATCAAGAAGCAAAATAGGCTTTTGGTTATTGTGCGCTTTGATAAATTCAAACTGAGCGAACTTCAATGCCGTAAGATATGTTTTGTTTTGTCCCTGAGAACCCTCCCTACGAATGGGATAACCACCTAAAGTCATTTCAAGGTCGTCGCGATGGACACCACACAAGGAAAATCCGACAACGGCATCCTTGGCTCTATGGGCGCGCAACTGATTCAGGAAATCTCCGTCATTGCAGTTGGATATATAATTCAATGCAATCTGCTCTGAACTGTCTGCAAGTTGTGAGTACATCGCCTGCAACATAGGAGTAAACTCCTCAAGAAAAGCCTTTCGGGTCCTATGGATTTTCTCCCCTGCATCTGCCATTATCTCCTCATAGACAGAAAAGAAATCCACATCAATGTTTCCTTCTTGCTTCAATAAAGCATTACGTTGCTTTAAAGCCTTCTTATATCTTATTTCTTCATAAAGATAATTCTGGTCGTACTGGGAAATCACCATATCAATAAAACGCCTGCGGTCCTCACTGACACCTAAAATCAACTCAATGTCACGAGGTGAAATCAGCACCAAAGGTATCCTGCCTATATGTTCTGATAACTTAGAATATTCTTTACCGTTGCGCTTGAATACCTTCCGATGATTTTTCAGGCCGCAATAAACCTCTTCTTTCACGTCATCGTCACTGACATAATGACCTTGCAGCAAGAAGAAATCGGCGTCATGACATATATTCTGACTATCTACAGGATTAAAAGCACTTTTGCAGAAAGACAAATAATAAATGGCATCAAGAATATTAGTCTTACCCACACCATTCTGTCCGACAAAACAATTAATCTTCGGCGAAAAGTCGAATTCAGCTTGCCGAATATTCTTGAAATTCAAAATCGAGAATTTATCTAATTCCATCGGAGTATTATCAAAACACTATACAAATATACGCTTTATCGCGCGTATAACGAGGTTTTAGACGAATAAAATTATCTGCGGATGAAAATTTAGAGCAAAACTTTTCAAAATACATGAAACTTTGACTAATTTTGTACTTTGAATTGCATACGAAATAAATATAAAACAAAAAATAAAATGGCTAAACAAGAATTAACACAAGAGTTCAGCACAACAACAGTAGACAAAACAACAGCTTTTGTCGAGAAGAACAAGCAAATTTTAATCGGCATCATTGCCGCTATAGTTATTATTGTAGGTGGACTTTATGCATACCATGTACTGGTTGCAGAACCTAACGAAGAGAAAGCAAGTTATCTCCTTTCCAAGGGACAAGACTACTTTGCTCTCGGTAACTACGATATTGCCCTGAATGGTGACAAAACTGATTTTAATGGTTTTGTTAATATCGCAAAGAAATATAGCAGCACTAAAGCCGGCAATCTTGCTAATCTCTATGCAGGACTCTGCTATGCACAAAAAGGTGACACAAAAACCGCCATCAAATTTCTTGAAGAGTTCAAGGGCCAAGGCGACCAAATGATATCTCCAGCCGCCGTTGCCGCTTTAGGCAATTGCTATGCAAAAGCCGGTGATATTGACAAAGCCGTATCCTTGTTGAAGGAAGCAGCAGAAAAAGCTGACAACAACACATTAAGTCCTTTGTTCCTTATCCAGGCAGGAGAACTGCTTGAGAGCCAAAACAAAGTAGACGAAGCACTCAAGCTATATCAGACTGCAAAAGATAAATATCCTGTAAACGCTGAGGCACAACAAATAGACAAATATATTCAACGCGCTACAAAATAATCGGTCATGGCATCCAGCATGTACAACACGGAGAATATTGTCTCAAATGGCATACCTGAAGCTGCAGGTATGCGCATAGGTATAGTTGTCAGCGAATGGAATGACAACATTACCTCTGATCTTCAGAAGGGAGCGGTTGAGACTTTACAAAAATTCGGCGTCTCCGCTGGCGACATTATGATTGAGCATGTACCCGGTAGCTTTGAACTAATTTATGCCAGTGCACAATTGGCTAAAAGCGGTCTTGTTGATGCAGTCATCGCTATCGGCTGTGTTATCAGAGGTGACACGCCGCACTTTGACTATATCAGTAGCGGTGTAACACAAGGCATAGCCGCTATCAACCAGCAAAGTGACGTTCCCGTAGTGTTCGGAGTACTCACGACCAACAATCTACAACAAGCAGAAGAACGCTCGGGCGGCATAATCGGAAATAAAGGTGATGAATTTGCAATTACAGCAATAAAAATGATAGATTTTTATCGCAATTTAAGAAAAAAAATGTAACTTTGCACTTGAAAGGAGGGTAGTTTCCAGAGCGGCCAAATGGGGCAGACTGTAAATCTGCTGGTTTTCACCTTCGGTGGTTCGAATCCATCACTACCCACACAAAGAAGAGACTGAAATAATTTTCAGTCTCTTCTTTGTATTTTCTGACCTTGCCTAATAGTAATAATGATACGAACAGAAAGACAAAACAGATCCGCTACTGACGATAATCATCAGTGATCTGCGAAAATATCCTATTCATCTTCTCTTTTATCAACTCTGTACAAAGATTGCCAATACTGCCCTCGTGAGTGTGATGAACAGTCTTGGTTGGCTTATACATCCCACGCTGCACTTCCATTCCGACCTTTTTATATGCATCACGGAAAGGAACACCCTCAAGGACTAAACGATTGACATCCTCAACGGTAAAGAGATAGTCGTATTTGGAATCTTCAAGAATATGCTCATTAACCTGGATCTGTCCTATCATGAAGGTTGCCATATCCAAACATTCTTTCAATTCCGTAGTTGCAGGGAAAATAATGTCTTTTAATAATTGCAAATCCCGCTGGTAACCCAACGGCAAATTTGTCGTGAGCAAAGAAATCTCATTAGGAACCGACTGAAGACGATTACACTTGCCCCTAATTATCTCAAATACATCCGGATTTTTCTTATGTGGCATAATGCTGGAGCCCGTCGTAAGAGAGTCAGGAAGACTTATGAAACCATAATTCTGACACATGAACAAACATGCATCCATAGCGAATTTACCTAAAGTGGATGCTACCGATGCCATTGCATAAGCCGCTGCACGCTCAGTCTTTCCACGCGACATCTGCGCTGCGACAACATTATAGTTTAGTGTCTCAAAATGCAGAAGCCGAGTTGTCATCGTCCTATTAAGCGGAAAAGAAGAACCATAGCCGGCAGCTGATCCTAACGGATTTTGGTTGGCGACATTATATGCGGCAACAATCATCTGCATATCATCAACTAAAGTCTCTGCATAAGCACCAAACCAAAGTCCGAAGGATGAAGGCATCGCAATCTGCATATGAGTGTAACCCGGCATGAGTACAGACTTGTAGCGCTCGCTGACTTGTTGGAACACATCAAACAAAGCCTTTACCTTTGTTGCAATCATACAAAGTTCGTCACGCATGAAAAGTTTGAGGTCAACCAACACTTGGTCATTACGGGAACGGCCTGAATGTATCTTTTTACCTACAGATCCTAATTTCTCTGTCAGTAAAAATTCAACTTGCGAATGAACATCTTCTATACCGTCATCAATACAGAAAGTCCCGTTTTCTACTGACTCAAGAATCTCGTGAAGTCCTTGAAGCAAAACGTCAAGTTCCTCTTTTGTTAACAAACCGATACTCTCAAGCATCTGTATGTGCGCCATAGAGCCTTGAATGTCATATTTTGCCAAACGCAAGTCCAACTCACGGTCATTACCTACTGTAAAATAGTCCACACGACTGTTTTCCTCGTAGCCTTTATCCCATAGTTTCTTCATATTATCTCAGACAATGTTTTAATATATTTGTTATAAAATTCGACACCTTCCGCAATCTCAGACTCCAAGACGAACTCGTCTGCAGAATGAGAACGGCATGACTGCCCTACCCCTAATTTCAAAGAAGGGAAAGGCATCAGAGCCATATCGGATGTGGTTGGTGAGACGTAGGTGATTTTTCCATTACTTAACGCGGCCTGTACCAATGGATGCTGCTCTGAAATAGAAGAAGCTCTAATCCTTGTAGAGCGTGGAACGACATCAGATTTCATTACTGCTTGCAACATGGCAACAACCTCTTCATTGGTGTAAGCATCCGTTGTGCGTATATCAACTACAAAATGACACACGTCCGGAATAATGTTATGCTGAGTACCGGCTTCAATCATCGTAACTGTCATCTTGATATCGCCTAATAATGGAGAAACTTTGTCAAAATGATAATGCCTTAATAAATCGATATCTTCAACAGCTTTATATAATGCATTAACTCCCTCTTCACGCGCAGCATGTCCCTGTACACCATGTACATAACAATCCAGAACAACCAAGCCACGCTCTCCGACAGCGGCTTCTAATCCTGTCGGTTCACCCACAAGCGCCATGTCAATTCTAATATCATTCTCTTGGAAATAAGGCACCATCAGCCTCATGCCATGCTCGCCCATGACCTCTTCTTCTGCTCCAATCAGAAGCAGGAGATTAAACGGCAGCACTGCTTCATAATAATTACAGAATGTAACAATTAAAGACACCACCGACGCTCCTGCATCATTACTGCCAAGACCATATAGTTTACCATCCTGATGCAACGCACTGAAAGGATCATTCGTGTATGCAGAAGAGGGCTTAACTGTATCATGATGAGAATTGAGCAACAATGTCGGCTTGTCAGGATTAAATATTTTAGATTTAGCCCAAACATTATTATAATGTCTCTGAACATCTATACCTTGTGTTTGCAAAAAGGTAAAGATTAAGTCTGCTGTCTTATCCTCCGAACGGCTGACAGAGGGTATGGCAATCATCTGTTCCAAAAGTTTTATGGCATCTTGAGTTGTCAGCATATCATTGAATGGTCGTACCAATATCCCGGTTAAGATTATCCGCTTTCTTAATAATAACTTTCCTCACACCTTGTCTGACTGCAGCAAAAGCATTGTCTATCTTTGGAATCATTCCCTTGTTGATTACCCCTTGCTGCTTTAATGCATCATAAGTGTCAGCATCAACATGTGATATTAAGGATGCCATATCTGATGTATCACGCATCACGCCCGGCAACTCCATACAAAAAGTCAAATCGACTTCTCCTACACGGGTTAAAGCAATAGCAATGGCAGAGGTGACACTATCAGCATTACTATTCAAAATATCCCCTGCCCTGTCATGAGTCAAGGCACAAAACACTGGTGTTATTCCTTTTTGCAAAAGATTTTGTATAAACATCACATCTATCTGTTCCGCATCAATATCACCTACATATCCGAAATCTATCGGAACAGGAGAACGTCGTACAGCAGGAATTACATTACCATCAGCACCACAAAGACCGATAGAATTGCAATGTTCACGCTGTAATTTGGCAACGATATTCTTGTTGACCAGACCAGCATAAACCATTGTTACGATGTCCAGTGTTTCTTTATCAGTAACACGGCGCCCGTCTATCATGTGTGTCTCTATGCCCAATTTCTTGCTCATAGCTGTAGCAAGTTTACCTCCACCATGAACAAGAACCTTCGGAGACGGCAGTTGAGCAAATTCCTTAATGAATGATTCAAGCGCGTCTGCGCTGTCAATCACATTTCCACCAATCTTTACGACGTTTATTGTCATTGCATTTCTTCCAGAAAACGTTTAATCACTACTTCTGCAGATATTTCCCTGTTAGCCGCTTCTGGTATAACCAATGAGCGCGGACCTTCTATTACATCATCTGTTACAATCATATTACGACGTACTGGCAGACAATGCATGAAGTGAGCATTGTTTGTTACTGCCATCTGACGCTTTCCGACTGTCCAATCAAGATAATCATGATAGTCACCCAAGACCTTTCCGTAATCTTCCGGACAAGACACTCCCGGACAACTCCAATTCTTAGCATAAACAAAATCTGCACCTTCCATTGCCTTCATTTGGTCATACTCTATCCTTGCATCACCAACAAACCTCGAATCAAGTTCGTAACCGGCAGGATGTGTAATGACAAACTCTACATCTGCTGCATTCATCCATTGTGCAAAACTATTAGGTACAGCTTGCGGAAGGGCTTTGGGATGAGGCGCCCACGTCATAACAACTTTGGGGCGATTAACCTCTTTATATTCTTCTATGGTAATCAAGTCGGCAAAACTCTGCAACGGGTGTACCGTCGCACTCTCCATAAAGAAAACCGGTTTGCCGCTATATTTAACAAATTGCTGAAGTATCACTTCATTGTAATCGTCTTCCCTACTTTCGAAGCGGGCAAACGAGCGCACACCAATAAGGTCACAGTAAGAACCCATAACTGGTATCGCCTCCAGAAGGTGTTCGCTCTTGTCTCCATCCATAACCACACCTCGCTCAGTCTCCAATTTCCATGCACCGGCATTAACATCAAGAACAATAACATTCATGCCCAGGTTCATTGCTGCTTTCTGAGTGCTAAGACGGGTACGCAGACTGTTGTTGAAGAATACCATCAACAGCGTTTTATTCTTTCCCAGATGTTGGAAGGCAAAGCGGTCTCGCTTTACGTCAAAAGCCTCTTTCAGTGCAACATTGAGGTCACCAATATCTTGAACATTCTGAAATACTTTCATGCTAAAACCTTTTTAAGTTTTTCAACAAATTGTCCTGCTTCATCCACTGTCAAGCACAACGGAGGCAAGACTCTCAATACGTTAGTACCGCTGCAACCGGTAAAGCAATGTTCTTCAAAAAGCAGACGCCGACGTATTTCTTTGTAGGGACAATCCAATTCTATGCCTATCATCAAGCCGCATCCGCGCACTTCTACGACATGAGACAAATTTGCTGTCTTTAAAGCATTCATCAGCCAATTACCGACTTTAGCAGCATTGTCAACTAACTTTTCGTTCTCCATAACGTCCAAAACCGCTATGGCTGCGGTGCATGCCAAATGATTACCACCGAAGGTCGTGCCCAATCGGCCATAAACAGCCTCAAATTTCGGAGAAATAAGTACTGCCGCCATCGGGAAGCCATTACCAATACCTTTGGCGACAGTAACGATATCTGCTTTAACGCCAGCATACTGATGTGCAAAGAATTTGCCCGAACGTCCGTAACCGCACTGTATCTCGTCACATATCAGAACAGTACCTGTCTCATCACATATCCGGCGCAATCCTTGGATAAATTCAGGAGTAACCAGTCTGATTCCCCCTACACCTTGAATGTATTCTACTATGCAACACGCCACATCACCTTTGCGCAACTCTCTTTCCCATGCGTCAAGGTCATTGATAGGCAGAAATGTCACATGGTTATTATTATTGACAGGAGCAATAATCTTGGGATTGTGTGTCGCCTCCACAGCAAGGCTCGTACGACCGTGAAATGCCTTTTCAACAGCCAGTATACGTTTCCTGCCTGTATGGAAACTCGCCAGTTTCATAGCGTTTTCATTGGCTTCAGCGCCCGAATTGATTAGGAACAGGCTGTAATCATCATATCCGCATTGTTTACCCAAGCGATGCGCCAATTCCACTTGCAGTTTGTTAACCACGCTGTTACTGTAAAAACCGAGCTTATTCAGCTGTTCCGTCATCATCTTGACGTAATGCGGATGGCAATGCCCGATACTGATTACAGCATGACCGCCATAGAGATCAAGGTATTCTGTGCCTTCCTCATCCCAGACGCGACAGCCTTTTCCCTTTACAATATTTATTGGAAATAACGGATATACATCAAATAATTCCATTTATCTTATCTTTTGCATCATTAAAACGCCGAAGCCTTCAGGAGCAGTCCCGATGTTTCAGAAAGCCCAAACATTATATTCATATTCTGCACGGCTTGTCCCACAGCACCTTTCAGCAGATTGTCTATACACGAAATCATCAGCAACTGGTCTTCATATTTTTCCACATACACAACAGCTTTGTTTGTATTCACAACCTGTTTCATGTCGGGAGATTTTGCAGACACAAATGTAAATGCTGCATCTTTATAAAATGCGGCATAGTATTCCTGCACTTTTTCTATCGGACTGTCGCAATGTGCATACGCCGTTACAAATATACCTCTTGCGAAGCATCCGCGTTGAGGAACGAACAGCACGCGCCCGTTATATTCAGGACGCAACTCCCCAATAGTCTGGTTTATCTCATATAAATGCTGGTGCGTGAATGTCTTGTAAACGGAAATATTGTCATTACGCCAACTGAAGTGTGTAGTTGCTCCGGGCTTCTGTCCGGCCCCTGTACTTCCTGTTATACCATTCACATGGATATCTCCGTCTATGAGGTTATGCTTCAAGGCCGGCAATAACGCCAGTTGAATACATGTCGCAAAACAGCCAGGATTCGCCAGATGCTGACAATGCTTTATATCCTCACGATGAATTTCGGGCAAACCATAAACGAAATCATGACCACCGCTAATGCGGAAATCCTGAGCCAAATCGATTATCTTCACATCAGCCGGAACAGTGTGCTCCTTCAGGAAAGCCTCGCTCTTACCGTGGCCGAAACAGAGAAATATAACGTCAACCTTATCAAAAGGCATCTCGTCCGTAAACTTCAATTCTGTCTCGCCGATTAAGCCCTCATGAACATCGCTGACACGATTGCCGGCATTGCTTTCACTGTTAGCAAAAATGATTTCAGCCTGAGGATGATTCAGCAGAAGTCTTATCAACTCTCCACCAGTATAACCTGCCGCACCTAATATACCAACTTTTACCATAAAACAGTTTTCAAATACAGGTGTCATCCTTAGGCATAATCAGCCAAAGTACAACATAAACAATACCACCGCAGAAGATTGTTGTCACTGTCAACACAATCCATACCATACGCAATACATCAGCACTCCAGCCGAAATATTCCGCGATGCCGCCACATATGCCGGCTATCCACTTATTACTGGTTGAACGCAATAATTTCTTCTCCATTATCTTTCCTCATCTGGATGAATACCGTAATAAACACGCAACGGGGTGCTCAACACCTTGATAAAGCCCTTAGCCTCCTCTGACGTCCATCCGTGCTGCATCTCACCATATTCACCCAACTTACTCTTTGTCAAGTCGTCGTCACTATCCACACCCACGGTCTGGAAGCCATAAGGACGAAGCTCCAATATCGCCGTACCATTGACATTACGCTGTGAACTCGTCAACATTGCTTCCATATCTGGCATAACGGGCTCCAGATACTGGCTCTCGTGTAAGAATGCACCATACCAGTTGGCTATCTGGTCTTTCCAGTATTGCTGCCACTTGCTCAACGTACTCTTCTCCAACAAACGGTGAGCTTCTATTATCAGTTTGGGAGCAGCGGCCTCAAAAGCCACACGTCCCTTTATACCAATTATAGTGTCGCCGACATTACAGTCACGACCGATGGCGTAAGCGGCACCTATT
>Ga0256407_10013673_pt1 | contig 10827 bp, 8 predicted proteins | sample RumenRJG_04DNA_FD_193489 | JGI IMG/M metagenome (GOLD analysis project Ga0256407, IMG submission 193489) | Bovine rumen microbial communities from Lethbridge, Alberta, Canada - RJG_04 | ecosystem: Host-associated > Mammals > Digestive system > Stomach > Rumen | place: Canada: Alberta | collected... | reverse complement strand
ATAATTTCCCTTTTCCGGATGAGCTGCCCGCAACGCCTGATAAGCGGTGTAATAGGCGGAACTGAGTCCCCCGATGAGCATGTTTTTATAACGGACCCATTGATTGTCAAGCACTGTGGTCCCGGCCGATCTGATGAGCTCCAGATCCCGGGCGGTGAGCATCCATTCATGATTGCCGAGACTCATGAAAGTCGGGGCGATGGCGGAGCATCCGCGAAGCAGCTCAAGACTTCTTTTGTTTTTGTCCATGTTAAGTTCCCGGCTGTCCGGACGGTCGCCGAAAATCAGGTCACCGGAGATCAGGATGACCTCCGGTGCGTTCGTTTCAAGAGATTTCAAAACCGGCAGGGGATCAGCGTTGTGAAAATCCGACAAAAACGCTGAAAAGACCGGGCAGGGCAGGCTGTAAAACGTATCGTCCAATTTTATGATTCCCGTGAATGATCAGACTGCTGCCTTCGATTGTTCCAATGCCGCGATCACCCGGTCGCACCACGCGTCAAATTCCGGATCATCCTGCTGACACTCTTCCGGATGGGAGAGAATATAGTCCAGCGCGATCCGGACACCCCGATGGAAGGGGATCGTGGTGCACATGGTGTTGGCAAGTGCCTTGAGTTTTCGGTTGTCAAAGACCACGGAAACAGCCTTGTCACCGGTCAGCTCGCCTTCAAAATCGTAGCCATAAGGTCTCCCGACCGCGGCCAGATAATCACTGGATACGTGATAAGCGTGAAGCTTTACGCCGAGGGCATCGGCAATGGTCTGATAGATCTGGTCCCAGGTCAGCACCTCATCGCCGGTGATCTGGAAAGCTTCCCCAATGGCGTGCCGGTTGCCCATCAATGCGGTATACCCCACGGCAAAATCCGCGTTGAAGGTGAGATGCCACAGGCTGCTGCCATCTCCCTGAATGATCACCGGTTTGCCTTCGATCATACGTTTGATGACCTGCCAGGAACCGTTTTTGCCATGGACACCAAGAGGAATTTTCCGCTCGTCATAGGTATGACTGGGACGGACGATCGTTACCGGGAATCCTTCCTCCCGGTATTTTTTCATCAGGAATTCTTCACAGGCGATCTTGTTCCGGGAGTATTCCCAATGCGGGTTGGAAAGCGTCGTGCCCTCCGTGATGATGTAACCGGCAGCCGGTTTGTGATAGGCTGAGGCAGAGCTGATATAAATATACTGACGGGTGCGGTCTTTGAACAGGCGGTAATCCCGTTCCACCTGGTCGACCGTGAAACCGATGAATTCGCCGACAACATCGAAAACCGTATCACCGATTTTTTCCAGCACATCCTTTTCATCATTGATGTCTGCGGTGATCTGGTGCACGTTTTCCGGAAGCACATGGCTGCGGTTCCCCCGGTTGAGCAGCCAGAGCTCCCAGCCCGGATCTGCCGCCAGTTTCTTTACGATCGCCGTGCTGATGGTGCCGGTTCCGCCGATGAATAATGCTTTCATAATTTCCTCCGGTGTTGGTGGTCAGGAATTCGCAGTTCAAAGTTCAGCGCCGAGTCAAAGCAACCTGTTCTGTTGACTCAATGCTGAGTCAACGAAAACAGGTCACATTGACTCTTTCCGAATAGCTGCATGGTATTTATCAAACAGGGAGGGTGTAAATTCCCTCCCTGTTATTATATAACAAATCTTTCAGGAATAAGTCAGCGGGTCAACAAAACAGCTGACCACCGGCTACTGATTCCTACAGTTCCGCTTTGCAGTTGTCGCCGAGGAACAGCTTGCGGTCAGCGGCTGCCACATCCACATCAGCCCCGAGCATGGTCTCATGAGCAACAAGGTTGGAGATGGTGGTGCGTTTGTCAAGGATGGTATCCTGCAGAACGCAGTTGGTGACCTTGCAGCCGGCAGCGATGGAAACGTACGGACCGATCACGGAACGTTCCACGACTGCGGTGGGATCAACATAAACCGGCGGGATGATGACGACGCCTTCCCGTTTTGAGGCTTCGGCAGAGTTGTCATTGCCCTGATCAAGGAAGAAGCGGTTGGTGGAGATCACGGTCCCCGGAACACCGGCATCGACCCAAGCGTTGGTCTCCTGAATGCCGAAGGCGTCACCGCGGTCCAGCATGATGTTGATGCCATCGGCAATGTAGAATTCGTTCTTCAGGGAGATGTTCTTTTCGATTTGTTCTTCGATGGCGCTGATGAGCTTGCGGCCGTCTTTGAAGTAGTAGAAGCCGACGATGACCATCTTGTGTTCCATCGTGGGCGGTTTTTCGATGAAGTGTTTCACACGGCCGGTTTCATCCAGAACGGCAGCGCCGAAGCGGCGCGGATCCTCGGTGTACTGGCACCAGGCAAGACCGTCACGCTGTTCATCTTTCAGAACAGAGAGGTCCACATGGATCAGTGTGTCGGCGAAGGTCATGATCATCGGGCTGTCGATCAGGTCCTTTGCGCAGTAGATGGCATGAGACTGTCCCTTCATTTCTTCCTGGACGACATACTTGCAGTTCAGGTTCGGGTAATTTTCTTCCATATAGGTCTTGATGGACCAGCCATTCGGAGAGATCACAAAGATATATTCCGGATCCCAGTCATTGCCCAAATCCTTGAATTCATCCAGCAGATAGTCCAGAGAAGTTCTCCCTGCGATAGCGACAAGCGGTTTTGGTTTGGACCAGGTCAGCGGGCGCAGACGAGAGCCGTAACCGGCGGTAAGGATAACGATTTGAATTTTTTGTTTCATGAAAAGAGGCCTCTTTTTTTTCCAGGTTTGCGTTAATTTTACTATAAAACTGCCGATAAAACCGATCCTGACGGATCCGATATCAAAATTCCATATATTGTTTACATTCAGACTGATTATCGTGATAACTTTTGATAACCAGTGCGAATGTTACAGTTTTTTCGGCCTTACGTCAAGTCCTTCCTGAATATAAACCGGATCACCGTTTTGCTGACTGAATTCAGCCTCGAAGTTTTTTTCCGGGTGCAGAAACATTTGATCGGATTCTTTCTGTGTTTCAGAGATTACCTGTGCATTTATATATTGATTTTGAAATAATCCAGAACTAATTTGAATTGATCCTGGGCTGTGAGACAGGTGTCTCTCAGATATCCGGGGGAATCTTTCCAGTTTTGAAGGCCGCGGTAATAATACCATTTCAATTCATCCGTGATGATAAAGGGAACAAAGCCATGATGCAGACATTCCTTGAACAGGATCAGGCGTCCGACACGTCCGTTTCCATCCTGAAACGGATGGATCAATTCAAATTGGACATGGAAATCCAGCAAATCATCAAAAGATATTTTGTCAATTCTGTGATACCGTTTCAGCAGCTGTTTTATGTCTTCAGCGGTATTTTCCGGTGAGGATGTTTCTCTTCCGCCGACTTCATTCGGCAGCTTTTTGTATTCTCCTACCGCAAACCAGTCAAACCGGGAGTCGCTCGTTCCGCTCTTCAAAACTTTGTGAAGCTTTTTGATCAACCGTTCGCTAAGCTTTTTCTCTGCCTCATCGATGATCATGTCAACACATTTGAAGTGGTTGACGGTTTCAATGAGGTCATCCACGCGAAGTACTTGATCAACTCCGATCGTATTGGTCTCAAAAATCATCCTGGTTTGATCATGTGTCAGTTGACTGCCTTCAATGTGGTTTGAATTGTAAGTGAGATCTATCTGCACCCTGTGATAGATCCCGCCGGACAATTTCATTTGTTTTTCCTGTCTGAGACGGGAAAGTATATCATTTTGAGCCGGTTGTAATTTATTGAATCGTTTCGGTTTTACAGCATTATCCGGGATGTTCCATGTTTTCCCGGTCAGAAAAGCTCCCTCGATCCTGCCGTTGGCGCAGTAATTCCGCACACTGCGTTCTGAAAGATTCCATCGTTTCGCTGTATCGGCAACAGAAAGATATGCCATCAAAAAGTCCACCTTCCGATATCGGCAATAATAACCCAAATTTATTAACAAATATTATATCATTATTGCCGATATCGGCAAAATATTTTTTTTCATGAGTCAAAATGACCTGTTTTCGTTGACTCATTATGAGTCAACAGAACAGGTTGTTTTGACTCAGAATCACCTTAACTCATGCTGAAAAAAATCAGTGCTTGTCTATAAATTTTCAAGCAGCCAGCTGTAAGAGACACCGGCTTCGAACTGATAGTTCCTGTCTCCCCGGTCAAAGGTGGTGAAGCTCAGCCAGGATTCTTCCGGGATGAGCATGACCTCGAGTTCGCCCCTGTCTTCGATCTCAAAACGGACGGGTTTGGAAAAATCGATCATATCCTCGTTGAAACAGATGATGAAGTCGCCTTCCAGTTTTTCCGGTGCAAGCAGCATGTAGTTGCCATCGCGGTAGACCTGAATGATACCTTGTGTATCTTTATCTGCTGAAAGGTAATAAAAGGCATCTGTTTCCCTCAGTTCGGCCCGGGTGGAGAGGTCCCAGCGGATGGATTCCGGCAGCGGGTTCCGCACATGGTCATCAAGCCAGTCCGGCGCATAGCTGTTCACCCATTCTGTACGAAGATTTCCTCCGGAAACATAGCCGTCAATATCCGCGTAGACTTCCACCTCTTCACGGCTGTAATCCTCAAAATTGTGTCCCCGGTCTTTATGGATCAGGGTTCGATGTTCATAATGATCCGGATATTCTGACTGCAGCTCATCCAGCAGCTGTCCATATTGCGCTGTGATGATGTTGCGGTCGAAGTCGGTATCGTACTCACCCGCCTGCAGCTCGATTGGCAGATTGTAAAAATTCTCCATGCTGATGCCGTTTGGATGGCCGGAGGACATATTGACGGCGGCAAAACGATCGGACATTCGCCCACCGATGGCGTAGGCACCATCACCGCCCGCGGAGAAACCGGTCAGGTAAACCCGGTTGGGATCCACATACTCTGTCAGGATCATATATTCGATCAGCCGATCATAGAGCGGATAGGATTCCGGATTGAAGTGCGTATCCCAGGTGTCCCGTACGCCGCGGACAGCCACATAAACACCGCAGTCCAGGTGATCGGTGTAGTAGTTCTGCATGGCCTCCCACTGGGAATCATTGAAATCCGGGGTATCATCGGCCCCACCGCCATGCATGGCGATATAGAGCGGGTAGCCGGCATCCGGCATTTCGCCGAAAACTTCCACGGTATAGCGCATGGTGGCCTCCCCGAAGGTCATGGCAAATTCTTCGGTCTCGAATTGCAGGGTCTCGCTGTCCAGCATGGCATCTTCCCATTGCTCCCATACCATATCCCGGTATTCTTTCAATTGGCTGATATCCAGTTCATCTCCTTCCTCCTGCATCGGAGCGGTCAGCGTCTGCGCGCTCACGGATGCAGCGGCGCTGAGAAGGATCAAAATGAGCATCACAAAAATATGCAAACGGTTCTTCATAACTGTTCCTTTCTGTAAAGCAAATAATTCCGGTTAAAAATGATACCTTTGATATAAGTGTACCAGGCATGGTAAACTTGTAGCAGGTGTCTCGTGAGCGAGTTTCAATTTTGGTCAAATGATTTGAAACAAAGCGATACCGGTCACCGTTTTATACATAGAAAGGATTTGAAATAATGAAAAAACTCTTTACACTTTGTCTCGTATTATTCATGCTTGCCTTTACGGCAGTCTGTTTTGCGGAAAAAACTTACACCAACGGCGGCATGACGCTCACCGTCCCGGATGAATATGCCGAACTGGTGCAGGTAGAAACTCCCGAAAATGATCAGAGGGGTATGCTTTTCTCCCTTTCGGAAATCGAATCTCTGGAAGCAGCCAAAAAGCAGGAACTTTCCTGGGAAGGTGCCGGCTGGCTGTTCGGGATCGGACGGATCACTGAAGAGCAAATGCATCAGCTGCGCTGTGATGACATCCCGGGATATTTCCTCTTCGCCAAAGACGCGGATTCGAACTATTATGTCTTCTACCATCCCACTGATGTCCGCATGATCCGCGACGACTACAGTGATCCGAACGCCATGGCGATCTGGGGGGAACTCAATGAATGGGGAACCAGACTCCGTGAAACCTTTATCGCGGAAAATGATGGCCTTACCCCGGTACAATACAGCAACACCACACTGGATGCCTACCTGTCTCAGGTGGCTTACAAGGACGATGTGAATTACACCGTCAGCACCACGGAATACGGCCCGCAGGAACCAAACGGCATTAAAGCCCTTGATTATATCAGACCGCTGCTGCAGGATGTCACTTACACCTATGTCCGGGATGAAGAAGCACCGGATGGCGAATATGTCGTGCTGAACTTCCCCGATGCAGATATACGCTTCGATTTCTTCTTCCAGGAAGGCAAGCAAAACTATATCCGCCAGGTCTGGGCTAATGAACAAAATGAGCAGCTTTATAAAGCCGAATTCGCGGATGAGTCCATCAAGGCAACTGCAGTCATGAATGATTTCTACCATGAGATCGTCCTGCACAATACCCTTGGCTACACTGCTGACGATATGGTCGGCACCTGGGCAGAAAAGATTGCCGGACGCGGCAATATCGAGATCCAGAAGGCTGAAGAAGAAGGAAAATACAATGTGAAGATCCACTGGTCCGCCAGTGCCTACCAGATGGCTTACTGGGAAATGACCGCCGAAGCCACCGGGAACGGGGCCGAACTGCGTTACGAAAACGCGAAGCATTCCCTCCTCACCTGGGAATCCGAAGACAAAATGACGGAAGAAGTGAAATATACCGACGGCAAGGGCAGCTTCGACCTGCTTTCCACCTATGAAGTCGTCTGGAATGATGAAATCGATCACGCCGGAGACGACACCGTCTTCATCAAAGCCAAATAGTGAATGAAACCTCAGTTCTCCGATTCCCGATGCAGGGATCGGAGGGCTGATAGATCAAAGAGACAAAAGCAGCATCAGTACCGTCTGTTGGTCCAGATGCTGCTTTTTGTTTGTCAGCATTTAATCTGCCAAACCTGCCATGTGCGTTTTGTCCCACTCAGGAAGTTTCTTTGCAGATAATAAAACGTTGTTTGCTTCTATTCTGCTGTGGATCAGGTCGATTATCATCCATGCACCCTTTAGAATAAACTTTTATATCGAAATTATGTTATGTTTCTATTTGATAGTTATCATCACACTGAAAAATAAACGCCATCTCCGCAAACACTCAAAATAAAATCAGGGAAAATTTATATCGCCATTTATTACGCCAACAATGGCGAGATAAATGGCGTAATAAACAGGACGACTTTTTTATATAGTATTCGTTTGATTTCTCAGCATTCTCGAAGATTTTTATATTGTCTTCCAATAGCCGGTTTTATTCGAACCGACTCTTTCGATGAGATTTTTTACCTTTCAGAAAAGACAATATTCTGGAGATAGTTCGGGGAGATTTTCCAATTTTTGCTGCCAGCTCTTCATTCGTTGCATAAGGGAATTCTTTGATCAGTTCAAATAACTGTATTTCGGTTTCACTTATTTCGCCATTTATCTCGCCATTTATCTTGCCATTCTGCGACAGGATATTTCTATCAATCCTTGAAAATTCCAGTGTAAAGGCAGTATCCTCATTTTCGTAATTGATATTAATTTTTTCAGCTTTACACAAAGCATATATCTTTTTGATCCCTGTGCCAAAAGACTCTACATTTTTACATAAATACAGTGTTTTGGCAATCACCTCATTCCTGAGATAAGATCTGATATCCCGATTAACAAAATCTATAGGTTCAAATTCATTAGCAAAAGACCCGGGATTTATGATTGAAATATTCAAAGATATCAACTAAATTGATATGTTTGGCAACTTAATCAATAAAGTTGCCAATTTTTTTATAGGTTTACAAAATATTTTTCACAGAATGCAATTAAATTTCATATCTTCCCCGTTTTGCCTATTAATGTTCGTTCCTAAAAATGTTGTAAATTTAAAATGTTCGTTCCTAAAAATGTAAACGTACTAAATAATATAGTATGATAATGTATATCGCTTTAGTAGAGTGGGATCGACCACGGATATTCTCCCTTATGCATGAAACAGGGAATATCTGGCAGGCAGGCCATATACAGATTTACGAAATATTCAAAAGCAAATTCTGGCTGATTATGTGCTGGATATCTCAAAACATGCCTCCACAGCTATTCTTGGGAGAATTCATCAGGTATGGAATTCTATTCCCCAGCAGCTGGCAAAAAGAAACAGTAAATTCATCTATGGTGATATTCAAAAGGGTGCCAGGGCCAAAGATTTTGAGCTGGCCATTGAATGGCTGCTGGATGCCGGAATCATTTATAAAGTTCCAAGAGTCAGGAAAGCCGGTATTCCACTGAAGTTTTACGAAGATTTCAGTGCCTTTAAGCTCTATCTGCTTGACCATGGCCTGATGGGAGCCATGACAGACGCACCGATAAGCGGAATATTATTGAATAAGAACATTTTTGAAGAATACGACGGTATTTTCACAGAGCAATATGTTTATGAACAGCTTGCCGCATCTTTATCGACCGGGATCTATTATTATGACAGTGAAAAGAGCAAGCTCGAACTGGATTTTCTGACCCAGGGGCAGCAGTACCTGCTTCCCATTGAGGTGAAAGCGGGGGAAAATCTTCGATCGAAATCACTGAAAACATTTCATGAGGCTTATCCGCAATCCAGGCCCGTTCGAATTTCACTTTCCGATTATCGGGAGCAGGATTGGCTGACAAATCTCCCGCTTTACGCTGCCTGCAGAATCAAAGACTTCTGAACACAACAAGGCAAAATGGGGACAGGCTAAAGGAACTTGTTCCCGTTTTGCTTCTTGAATTATCTAATGAATCATTGTATAATCATCTTATGATTGTCGATCCCTCAGGGGATTTTTTGTTCACTTTAGGAAAGGAGCTGTAGTTTATGAATCGTATTCAAAAGTTTTTCCATCTGCTGCTGGCAGTTCTTATGCTTGCCGCGATGATCCCGGCAGCGGCGGGGGCGCAGGATGAGGACATCCATGTGGTGATCCTGGCGACTTCCGATATGCACGGGAACGTCTGGAGCTACTCTTATGAGGACAATGCCGAAACCGCCAACAACGGTATGCCCCGCCTGTACACCTATATCAAACAGGTCCGCGAAGAAAATCCGAACGTGTTCCTCGTTGATGCCGGCGATGACATTCAGGGCACAATCATGACTGATGACCTGGCCAACAAGAATCCGGATGAACCGCATCCGGTGATGGTTGCCATGAACTACATGGGCTTCGATGCCATGACGCTGGGCAACCATGAATTCAACTGGGGCATCGACACCATGAACAAGATCCTCGGTCAGGCTGAATTCCCGGTGCTGGGGCAGAACGTCCTCAATGCTGACGGCTCCTATGTGACCGGAGCCGGCTGGACCATCATCGAACGCGGCGGTGTGAAGCTCGCGGTCATCGGTGTCTGCACCCCGGATATCCCGATCTGGGATGGCGGCAAACAGGGTATTGATGAAACCGTTTTCGAAGCAGCCAACACCGCTGTCAAGAAAGCCATTGAAGAGATCGGTGACCAGGCTGATATCATCCTCGTTTCCGCTCACATGGGTCAGTTTGCTGAATTCGATGAGGATAACGGCTCTGACGCAGGCTACAAGATCATCGATGACAACCCGGAAGTCGACATTCTGCAGGTAGCTCATATGCACATCACGGTCAACGAAGAATATGAAGGCACGCCGGTCGTCGGTGTCCGCAACTCCGGCCGTGAGATCGCCCGCATCGATGTGACCCTTGACAAAGATCACAACATCAAGAATATCGCTACCTCCATCGTTGACATGGTTGACTACGAACCTGCCGAAGAAATCCGCGAGATCCCGGAAATCAAGGAGCTGCATGAAGAAACCATCGCCTTCATTTATGGCGGCGGAAACGGTGAAGAGGACGAAGATTTTGAACCGCTTGGTGTGACCACCGCGAAATTCCAGCCGGAAGACGAGATCCTCGGCCTGCCGGAGGGCAAGCTGCAGGATACCGCAGTCATGGACCTGATCCTGAATATCCAGCTGGCTGAGTCCGGCGCGGATGTGACCGCCTGCGCGCTCTTCAAAGATACCAGCGACCTGCCCGAAGGCAACATCACCTATGGCAACATCTTCGATATCTATAAATTCGACAACACCCTGTACCGCATGACTGTCACCGGCAAGGAACTGAAGGGGTATATGGAATGGGCTGCCGAATGCTACAACCAGTGGCAGCCGGGCGACATCAACATCTCCTTCGATCCCGAATATCCGGGCTACCTCTATGATATGTTCCAGGGTGTGGATTATGAGATCAACCTCTCCAAGCCGAAGGGTGAACGCATCGAGAACGTGATGTTCCACGGTGAACCGCTCAGCGATGACCAAATCCTGACGCTGGCTGTCAACAACTACCGCTACTCCTCCGGCATCAAGGCCAAGAACCTGGCTGAAGGCAAGCGCGAATGGGAATCCTCCAACTCCATCCGTGACATGATCGTAGCCTACTTCGGTGAAAATTCCCCGGTGGAACCGACTGTCGACAACAACTGGAAGATCACCGGTGTTGACCTCAGCAAGGATGATCCGCGCCGCGCCGAGATCATCGGCTACATCAACGAAGGCCTGCTGCCGACGCCATATGCGAAGAGCTACAACCTGGCTGACTACGATGCCCTGGTTGCCGAAGCCGAAGCCAACCGCGCCGCCGGTGCCGAGTTCGATAGCGATAATTCCCACTAAAACTCAAGGTATTAATCATACCTGAAACAAAAAACCCCGGGACTTGTGCCCGGGCTTTTTGTTTCAGATTCGTTTTGTCCCGCTTTTATTTTTTGGATAAGAGCTTCACGACATCGCCGACGG
>Ga0256407_10013670_pt1 | contig 10828 bp, 8 predicted proteins | sample RumenRJG_04DNA_FD_193489 | JGI IMG/M metagenome (GOLD analysis project Ga0256407, IMG submission 193489) | Bovine rumen microbial communities from Lethbridge, Alberta, Canada - RJG_04 | ecosystem: Host-associated > Mammals > Digestive system > Stomach > Rumen | place: Canada: Alberta | collected... | reverse complement strand
CTTCTGCAGGATTGCCTGTCACTGTTACCGGATAGACCTTCTTATGCGTTTTCTTGTACCATGTTTCGAAAGTTGGGTAGTCAACTCCGTGTCTTGTGCAGAACTCCTCTATCGAGATGTTCTTCGGAAGGCCCTCAGCCTGATACAAAAACCAAAGGCTCTCAAAATCTTTACTGCTATATACCATCGCTCTCATTCTTTGAACGAGCGCAAAGGTATCATTTTCACATTTCATACACAAGACGTCAAAATTGACAGCTTACAGTTTATTTTATGATGGCAAACGAAGAAATTGATTACAAGTTGGCAGCCGAGCAGTTACGTACAGGCAAGCCGTTGTTTGGTAAGGAAGGTGCTTTGGCGCCAATGTTGGAGCGTATTTTGAATGCCGCTCTTGAGGGTGAGATGGATGCTCACCTGAGTGAAGAATCCCGTGAAAGCGGCAATCGTCGCAACGGAAAGATGTCCAAGACAGTTCAGACGCAATATGGCGAAGTGACTGTCGCGACACCCCGAGACCGTGATGGCAGCTTTGATCCCCAGACAGTCCGTAAGCGTGAGACTATTCTTGCTGAGGGTATGGCAGACCAGATTATTGGCATGTATGCTTTTGGTACAAGTACCAGGGAAATCAGCCGTTATTTCGAGCGTGAGTTTGACACCAAGCTGTCTGCTGATTCTATCAGTGCAATAACAGACCGTGTATTGCCTGAGATAAAGGAATGGAAATCACGCACGCTGGATCCTGTTTATGCAATCTGCTGGCTTGACGCTATCCATTACAAAGTAAAGGACGATACTGGCCGTGCCGTCACCCGTGCCATCTACAACGTACTTGGCATCAACAAGGAAGGTCACAAGGAACTGCTTGGCATGTACGTCGCCAAGAGCGAAGGAGCCAACTTCTGGCTTGAAGTGCTTACTGACTTGCAGAACCGTGGCGTAGAAGATATCATGATATGCTGTGTGGACGGTCTTAATGGCTTTCCAGATGCCATCCAGAGCGTATTCCCCAATACAGCCGTGCAACTTTGCATCGTTCATCAGATACGCAATTCCATCAAGTATGTGGGCAGCAAGCATCAGAAGGAGTTTATGAAGGACCTGAAGCTGGTCTATGGCGCTGTCGGCAAGGATGCTGCAGAGACTGAACTTGACAATCTTGAGCTCAAATGGGGCGAGCAGTATCCTATAGTCATCAAGTCGTGGCGTGACAACTGGGAGCGTCTGACGGAATTCTTCCAGTACACCAAGGAAATCCGGCGTCTCATATACACGACCAACACCGTCGAAGGCTACCACCGCCAGATACGCAAGGTTACGAAGAACAAGGGCGTGTTCCCCTCTGATACAGCCTTGGAGAAACTCGTCTATCTGGCTTATCGTAATATCAGCGAGAAGTGGACCATGCCCCTTGCGAACTGGGCACTCATCTCCCAACAATTAGCAATAAAATTTGGTGATAGGTATGAAATTATGTAACTTTGCAGCCAGAAAGGCTCCTCATCTGGAAAACACGATTAAAAATCGTGTCCCCCATCTGAGGTTAATATAAAAAGGACAATAGCCTTGACACAGTTCAACTTACACTACCATTTGGGACAGACCAATTCCGTTATTGCTATTCGTCATCTTATCTTTAACTGGCACACAGATTTCACTATTTCCTCATACCTGTCAACCACCTTTTCAGGCGAAAGCATACTTTCCACTTCATGTCTGGCACAAGAAGAGTATTGGCAGAGGTTTTCCGGATGGTTATACACAGACAGTATGGCATCTCTTAACTGTAGTTTGTCCCCGCTCTTAAATCGCAAGCCGTTTCTGCCATGATGTATGATTTCAGGAATACCTCCAATATCTGACGCTATCACCGGCACATGATAAGCGCAGCTCTCATAAGCAACTCCAGGAAATGTGTCTGGCCACAATGATGGCATAACACAAACATCAATTAGTTCGTAAAAGTCACAACTCTTGACATAACCTAGAAATTTTATTCTCTGGTCCTCCTCTGCTAAATCCTTTAAAGAGTTTTCGTATTCTATATTTCCAGAGCCAGCGATATACAGTTCTGCATTTATCGATAATGACTTAAAAACCTCTATCAGCATCTTAATGCCTTTTGCCTCAGTCAACGTTCCTATGTATCCTATCTTTAACGGGCTTCTGCCATCCCAATGTCTTTTCTCTTCTGGCAAAGGAATCTCTTGGGCATTATGTATGACATATTTCTTTGAATCCTTGAAATATCCATTACCGACCATACTGTTCAGGACATATTCACTCACACCTACTACAGTATTCACCTTCCGTGATATACGCCTATGTGGAAGCCGCATGAGTCTGCATGTCAGACATTGCTTGTTGCAAACTTTCCCATTCTTATATGTATTACAATTAGGACATCTCAGGTACTGATCGTGCAGGACTTCAATGACAGGGATGTTATGGCCGTATAAACTGCTCCATAGAGATACGCTAAACCCCGAAATGTTATGGCATAATGCAACATCTGGCTTAAGATCTCCTATTATTCTGTCAACTTCAAATTTTGCTAACGGATTATATATGTCAACAAGATGCCAAATGAAGCGTACGATTTTATGAGGCCTTTTTGTTTGCTTGGCGAAATAGAGGTTTCTGAGCCCCATCCTAATAACAGGGATACCATTAACAGAATCCTTGACCGTTTTAACCTTCATGCCAGTTGTTAGCACAGCCACTTCGTAGCCTCTTGCATGAAGGCTCTCTGCCAAATTCTGGCATATTATCTCTGCTCCTCCCCCAATGTAAGGGGAATACAAAGAGTTTACTACCAATATTTTAGTATGTGCCATATGGATCAAAGATGTAAGTTACCAAAAAAACACTTACAAGAACACATTAGCAATTCTGTCTAATCATTTTCCCAACAATACTCCCAATCTTATATGAGCATAGTTCCATAATTTCACGAAGGGGATTTTCTTGTATGTAAAGTTCATGACCATATTGGCCAAATCAGCGTTTCCCCCTACAAGCGAATTAATTGCACTATAATGTTGCATAGCCTCCTCTGTAGGTTTCCGGGAATATATTAAATAAATGGCAAATAACTGATATACTGGGTTTGCAATTATATATCTTAATGCCAGTTGACGTGTCTGGCTGAAAGTATCAGATTTCAAATAATCAGAAATTACCCGTTCAGACACCATAAAAAGATGCCGTCCATCTTTGATAAGGTTCCCCTTCTGCATGGTCTGGCCTTCCCTGCCAATAGAATACTGGTACAAGTTTAGGTCGAGGAAGACTATGGTTTCTGCTTTGCTCATGGGGAAATAGCAGTATTCTATATCGGTATAACTGATTCCTGTTTGCAGCTGAAGATTTATATTGCGAAGGAGTGAAGTCCTATATGTCATTGCATGCATAACCAGTAGCTTTTTGAATTTTAATTTTGCTGCATCGCAGTTGTCGACCTCATACACTCTGTTAAATTCTACGAAAGGGCAACGAATGTGGCTCAATTTACCTTTATCAACTTTGGCATATCCTGTAATCACTATGTCCGAGTTAACATCCCGCAGCATCTGAATAAAATGCTTCAATTGATCGTTGTCAAACCAATCGTCTGCATCGAGCAATCTAAAAAATTTACCTGTCGCCTCTTTAAGGCCGCAGTTTACACACGACCCATAGTTGGCATTTTCCTTGTCAATCACTCTAAACACGTTTGGATATCCGTCTTGATATTCATGAGCGATTGCCGATGAGGAATCCTTACTTCCATCATTAACAATGAGGACTTCTAACTTGTCAAAGAGATCCTTATCATCAATAATAAGTGAATCCAGACACTTACGGAGATATTTCTCCATATTGTAGGTCGGAATGACAACCGTTAATATTTTATCCATTTTGTATCAATTAGTTTGTGCCTTTTGTATCAAACTTAACATTGAAAGCAATTCCACATCATCGGATGAGAATTTTCTGGCAAACAATCTATCTGAATGCTTCAAGAAATCCCAATCCTCTTTTTTCCAAGTATAAGGATTTCCCCGTTTCCAATCGATCTCTCTCATACATGAATGAAATTGGTCATTCATGTCATAAATATTATCCTGGAAAGGAGAATTCCAGACAATAGTTGGTAGAAAAATCTCATCAACACAAGGTATATATTTGAATTTCAATTCTATTTCTTTCTGCATATTCAATACATATCGTACACAATTATGTGTTAAAGAGAACCACTGTGGCCCTTTTCTTAATTCCATGCCATATCGTCTATTAACTCCTAACGCTTTTTGTATATATGCCATCCCCCGTCTAAATATTGAAAGAGGATAACGAACTATCTTATATTTAGCTCTCATATACTCAATAAACGGCCAATAGACAGAGGTCTTTTCAAACAGATCATTCCGATTAAAATCATCGCATGCAATCCCTATAAACTCTTTACCTGCATATTTATGAAAGAAATCATGAATATAATCTTGTGATTTGATTGGCAGATCGACCCCACTCAGTAGATGATAATACGAGTATTCTCCATTATCTAAAGCCATTTTCATTAAAAGCAATTCCGCTTTAACCATAGACATTCCTCCCCAGTTTACATTTACAGATTGAGACACAAATAACTGTGAATTAGAACATCTTATATTTTTAAAGACATCTATATCACTTTTTTTATCAACATGAATATAAATATCATTTCGGGAATCATCTAATAACCTTACTAACAATTCTAACACCTTTGGGTCATTATGAGCTAATATTAAATAAGCATGTTTTTCATTCATACAAAAGTCTACTAATTAATTGTTACAAAAAACAAGAATTTAACACTTTTTCTACGATTGGAGCCATGTCGTAGTACTTGTATTCTGCCAAACGACCACCGAAGATAACATTCTTCTCCTGAGCAGCTAATTCACGGTATTGGTCTGCAAGTGCATTGTTACGCTCATCGTTCACAGTGTAATAAGGCTCCATGCCATCTTTATACTCCGTAGAGTACTCTCGACTGATGACCGTCTTCGGACAGTCATACACCTCCTGCCCGAACATCTCAAAATGCTTATGCTCAATGATACGCGTATAAGGCACTTCAGCCTCCGTATAATTCATCACAGCATTACCCTGATAGTTAGGCGTATCCAGTATTTCCTCTTCGAATGATACTGTTCTCCATTCCAATTTACCAAGCTTGTAGTCAAAATACTCATCTATGGCTCCTGTATAAACAATCTTATCAGCTACCGACTCCCAATGCTGACGATCAGCAAAGAAATCCGTATTTGTCTTCGTCTCAACACCTTCAAGCAAGCCATCAATCAACTTGTTATAGCCACCAATGGGAATGCCCTGGTATTTATCATTGAAGTAATTATTATCATGGATAAATCGCACAGGCAGCCGCTTAATGATAAAGGCTGGCAATTCCGTACACTTCCTGCCCCACTGCTTCTCCGTATACCCCTTGATCAGTGCCTCATAGATATCCTTCCCTATCAGCATCAGTGCCTGCTCCTCCAAATTCCGAGGCTCAGATACCCCCGCTGCCTTCATGGCTGCCACGGCTTCTGCCTTCTGCTCCTCAATCTTTGCCTGCGCCTCATCAGGAGTCAATACACCCCACATCTGATAGAATGTGTTCATGTTGAACGGCAAGTTATACTGCTTACCCTTATAGTTTGCTATCGGAGAATTCGTATATCGGTTAAACTCAACGATAGAGTTCACGAATTCCCACACCTGCTTATTCGAGGTATGGAATATATGCGCCCCATACTTATGTACATTAATACCCTCTATGTTCTCACAATAGATGTTGCCGCCCAGATGAGGACGTTTATCAATCACTAGTAATCTCTTATCCATCTGTTTTGCACGATAGGCAAACATAGATCCAAACAATCCTGAGCCAACTATTAAATAATCATACTTTGTTGTGTGTTTACTCCGAGAATCGACCATAAGATTTACTTATTTAATTAGCTATTTCATATTTGAGAAATAAGAAAGACTCTCTTGCCTCTTTATCCATTATATTAGACACTCTTTGGTAGTCTATACATTTCATCCATTCATTTGGATGGTTATCATATATTTTATACAACAACCCATATCTCTCAAAAAGATCATACATACGTGTATTTTGGGAGCCTGCCTCTTGGTCATCCCTATTTTTCAGCATATGAACAAATTCCTTTTTAAATTTTAATGCAAATATTGTTGCGTGAAAAGAGTCCATACAAATATATGAAGCATGACTTAATAAATAAACAAATTCATAAGGTCCGCCATCTTTATAATAAATATCCCCCCCAATAGGAATATCATTGGTTGTACAATTCATGGTTATAACCCGCAAAATCCCTGTTTTAGATTTCACGTCCTCAATCATTTTTTCATATTCTATAAGACGTTTATTATCTATAAAATAGCAAAAGATGTATTTTTCTGGCAAATCAAATTCTATTTTTGCACGATTGCCAAACATCTCCCATTCTTCGGTACTGAGCAGATATGTGGGATCTACAACCAACTGAACATCATCACGTCCAAGAAGCTTATTCAGCATATTCACAGATGACTGTTCACGCACGGCAATGTGCTGGAACTTCGACAAATCCTCCTTTACACGCTGCTCCACATCCTTCGGGAAACAGGGTCTCGCTATGCTTGAGGAATAAGCAATGCGCTTTTTGTCGTCTGCAAATTCTAAAAACATCATAGGATTGAAACCACCACAATACGGATTCCATATCTGGTCGCTGCCTGTTATAAAGAGGTCTGCATCCTTCACCACCTCTTCATACTGTTTCTTGATATAAAGCCGCTTCATCCTGTAGTTGCCATCCTCGAAGGTAAAAGAGAATACCTTCTTCCACTGTAAGGAACGGCACTTGAGAAGTTTATATATCCTCTTATAGCCAGGCAACAAACTAAGCCAATAGCGTATATAGTTATTGGGGAGCTTAAATATATATGGAGGAGCATCTGGTTTCGTTAACCTCTTCTCTGCTCGCTTATCCTTTATCCGCTTCACTATCTGCTTGGGAAGAACAGATTTTGCCAAAGCCTTAAAGAAATAAGCTACATTCTTGGGGGGCGTTTCCCGACCATTATATATAAACTCCACTTCATGTCCCATATCGCGAAGCACCTTATTAAGTGCATAGGACTGAAGACATGTACCAAAATTAGGATGCGGAGCAAATGTTACTAACTTTATTTTCATTTTTTGAAAAAACTCTTTAAGGTTGACATTCCTTTTTCACCAACAACAGACCGAGCAATGTTTTTTGCATCATGCTTGATGGCTTCTTTCGTATCGACAATCAATTCTTCCATCAGTTTCAAAGCCCCAGTTTCTTCCTCGGTTGTGGTAAACACCTCAAGCACCATAGGTTTATCGGTAATACTTGGATTTAAAAACCTATCAGCGACTGTCAAAAATTCTTTCTTGTTTACAGCAGAAAGATATTCATATCCTAATGATTCTGCCCAGGCTTTAGCTACTTTAGAGGACTGATTCCCGTAATGGCCTCCTGCCGCAATGTATTTGTCAGTTTCATCACCAAACATAGCTCCGTTATGATTAATTAAACGAAACTCCATCCCTTTACCATTGTTGATGACGAGAATTCTGACATTACTATTTACATGACGGTTACCTAAAACATTCATGTCGTAAAAGAAAGATAGGTCACCTATTACCGCATAATGCAACTTTTTTGTATCTGCAATTGAAGATCCAATCATTGTAGATATAATCCCATCTATTCCGAAACCTCCAGTATTACTATGTACGACAACATTTGAAGGTGTTTCAAAATAGTTCCACGAACGGAGACTATTAAGTATACCTAAGTACAATACAGATTCGGCAGGAATTCTATGGCATATTTGCTGAGCTACCCAGATATTACTAAATGGTAAATCGGGTATAGCATTCATCGCTCGTTCATTCTCCACTTTCCACTCATTAAGGAATTTGTTTTCAGAATGGGCACCTTCTGCATAATGATTAAAGAACAACTTTTCCGGCATATCAAAGACTGCTGTCAGTTTTCTAAACTGATCACGCATTTCACCATCTTCAGAAACACGCCAAAGGGCCTTCGGCTTAAAAGCAAATGCATCATATGCACCAGACATTTCCCCTATATGAATAAGTAAGTCAACATCAAGCAGAGGAGAATGATATTTTGTTTGCAGTCCTATCAACGAGTTACATACACGATATTCTCCTCTATAGTTACTCGTATGGTCACAAAACACAACTGCATCATGAATAGAGCAAAATCGATCTAAAACCTCTGTTTCTTCCTTTGTCCATACGCGATGCGCTCCGACGAAAACAGCAACTCTTCCTTTTGGAAATGAAGGGAATATAGAGTCGGCTGTAAACCTTTCAATCTTTGCAACATCAGGAAGGGTCTGGACACTATAATCACGACTATAAGTTGTAGTCAGATTGATATGTACTGGCCCACCTCCTCTCCAAATGAGTGCTTGCAGAGCTTTGTTAACTTTAATAGTGCAATCCCATTCGTCAGTCTTATCCTTAATTGTCTGAAGATGGACACTTTCCACAACAATGTCGCGCGGACGTTCACTTCTGTCTGTAACTTGTGCTATTAAATGACCAACTCGCGAGATGTCCTGTGTAGAAGTAATAGCAAGTATTGGGAGTTTCCTGTAATAAGCCTCTGTGAGCCCAGGCATATATTCACGTGCTGAAGTAGCACCAGTACAGCTAATAATGACAGGTTCACCACTTTGTTCAGCCATGCCACATGCCATATAGGCAGCACTTCTCTCGTCAACGCATGAATACATTTCAAAAAATGAATCGTGCTGCATACTTGCAACTAGAGTTATATTCGTCGCCCCCGGTGATGCTATCACCTTACGGATGCCATAGGCTTTCAATAGAGAAAGCAATATTAGATGGTTTTTCTCAGAAACATATTTGTATTCCATAACACACACATTTTTAGAAGCCAATTTATATTCTCGACAAAGATCCTGGTCATAATTAAGGGAAAGGAAAATTACTTTACTTTACGTTTATCCATTGATATTATCCTTAAACCCCATGAGATGAAAATTTTTTCAAAATATAACTGACAAAGAATTTCTTCTCATTTGATGTAAGACCTATCAGATACGCTGCGACCGAGGTGCTAACGACGCATAGCATCGTTACGATAAGAAATCTTATCAGAGAATCATCCATGACATACAAGCTTAAATATGGCAAAATTACTGCTACCAAACTAACAGGCATAATAACAAGAAGAACCTTTCTTATATACATCATAGGAGGGAAATTCAGAAGTCCTTTCATTACATATAATCGCACGAAAATAATAAGGAGATAAATGATTATAAAAATAACATATGCAGACTCTGCAGGCATACCGAGATAAAAAGTTATCCAAGTAATCGGAAAGACAGTATAGCCTACTGCTGAAATTATTATTGAATATCTTTTTAAATCCCCCGTTGCCATACATGCTGCAACGCCAGTATTTCCAAGCATATTCATAATAGCGGCAATTATTGAAAGTCGCACGAATAAAACTGAGAAATCTGGAACCTGCTTTAACCAAATCCCAAGAATGAACTCGGTTTCCATAATAATAGGTAGAGCTATCAAAAGCAACATGAAATAGGAAAACTTTGCTCCCCTACATATCAAAGAAAAGAATCGCTCTGTATCATGCTGAGCATAACTTTTAACCAACTGGGGATTAATTGCAGTCATAAAGTTATTTACGAATGTCATAACAGCACCCTCAACTTGAGCAGCAACTCCTCTTGCTGCATTGATTCTTACTCCGAAAAAAATGTTGGACAAGACATTTATTCCCTGGGTATTAACAATCCAACAGGTATTTGTTAGAAACTGCCATCCTGAAAAACCAGCCATCTCACAGATTAGGGACTTATTATATGAAAGATAATACTCGCATTCAGGAAAATGCAACTTACAATAAATTGTATATACAATTCTCACTAAAAGAGCTGCCAGGACAATAAGAACAGAATAAATCATCAATTTATCCACACTAAAAATAGGCAGTATAAGAACGACTATCAGCCTAAGTGCTGCATCTAGAATGCCGATGTACGCAAAAGCCGTCATGTGTTCATGAGCAATAATACAAGAATTATAGGGCAAACTCAGCAAGTTTATGACAAAAGCCAGAAGTGAACAATGTAAAACCCAATTTGCAGCGGGAAGTCTCTCTACGGGGATATTCATATAGGTATTTAGAAACCACAATCCAAATGTTTCACCAAGCAAAAAAACTATAACTGATATTCCTATCTGAATGTTCACGGATGAAACAAAAACTTCCTTGAGTTTTTTTAAGTCACCCTTCCCTAATTCGAAGGTTATAAAACGACTGATGGCATTAGATATCGAGCCAGATACAACACTAAACATAGCTATTGCACCACCAACTACATTATATATGCCATAGTCATCGACACCTAACACATCCAAAACGACTCTTGATGTGTATAGCGATACAAGCATTAACACAATCGTACGTATATATAGAACGATTGTGTTCTTTGCTAAACGCTTATTGTTGTCGGAATGATTAGGCATAAAGCAACTTCACATTCAAAGAGGCTGATTCTAGATTATCTGTCATGTTTGCAAACATCGCCATAAAAAAGGGATTAAAGGAAATTGTAAGAAATACAGAAACAACAAAACTATCTATCGCTAAAATAGATATAATAATTGCAACCAAGCAATGACCCAATCTAAGACTTTTGTAACAAATTACAACAAACAATACTA
>Ga0256407_10013669_pt1 | contig 10828 bp, 8 predicted proteins | sample RumenRJG_04DNA_FD_193489 | JGI IMG/M metagenome (GOLD analysis project Ga0256407, IMG submission 193489) | Bovine rumen microbial communities from Lethbridge, Alberta, Canada - RJG_04 | ecosystem: Host-associated > Mammals > Digestive system > Stomach > Rumen | place: Canada: Alberta | collected... | reverse complement strand
TATTTTTTTTTTTTAAAATTTTTTTTATTTTTTATAAATTATATTTACATTGATTGTAAGATATTAATTTAAAAATAATTAAAATAAATAAAAAAACAATTAATAAAGATTAAAACAAACTTCCATATAAACAAAAAAAAATTACTAAAAAATGAAATCCATTCAAATAGGTATAATATTAATTTTTTCATTAATATCAATTACTAAATCAAAAAAAATTAAAGAATTTATAATCAAATCAATAAAGAATCAATTAATAACATACCCAAAATCTCAACTTCGAGATCTTTATAAATCATTTTTCCAAGATAGATTTGGCCCAGGACACTTAATTTCAAATATCTCATCAGCAGATGAATATCTTAGACATGAATTAGAAACAGCTAAAACTTTTAAAAATCCATATTATGAAAATTGTGGTTATTTAGGTAATTTACTTAGAGTAAATTTAAGAGTTTTACATGAAAATTTAATTCCTTATCAAAATTTTTTTACTGCTTTTATTAAAAGTGTTAATAGTATTAAACCAATTCCAATTGAAGAATGGATTAATGAATGGGAAATTATTAGAAATGTTATTATTAATGATTTACATTTAGATAAATCATTATATAATTTTGAAGAAGATGATAAAGATATTAGTGAACTTTTAAAAAAAGGAGAATATCAAATGAGTCATAGTAAAAGATTTGATGATGAGTATGAACCTCATTATAGGATTATTGAAAAAAATATTTTTAAAAAAGAAATTTTACCTTTTATTGAAAAATAATATAATTTATTTTTTTGTTATTATTTTTAAATATTAATTTATTGGATTTTATTTCTCAAATTTTTTCAAAAATTATTGATTATTTAAAAGTATTAAAATTTTTATATAAAAAAAAATTAAAAATTCATATCATTACAAAAAATTACATAGAATATTTTAAAAAATAAATTTTGTCTTTTATTTGAATAATAAAAAAAATCTATTTATTTGTTTTTTTTGTTGTTCTTTTACTCTTTTTTTTGGTGTCTTTTTTTGAAGAGTTTTTAACCTTTTTTTTGGTTTCTTTTTTGACTTTTTTATCTTTTTTATTTACTTTTTTATTTTCAGAAGGATTTTCTAAAGCGGGAGGAGGAATTGTCTTTAAAATTACTTTCCTAGATGCTTTTAAAACAGGTTTTTTTTCAATTTCTTTTTTTGCTTTTTTATTAGTTTTTTTTGTACTTGCTCTTTTTGCCATTATAAAATTTAAAAAATTTCAATTAATATTCTTAATATATAAAAAAATGAAATTTAATTGGATAATTTTTTCTAATTCTGATTAAAAATTCTTATTAATTTAGTATCAAAAAAAAGATAACTAAAATAATTATCATTTTAATTATATTTTATTTAAAATATATTTATGAATTAATTAAAAAAAAATCAATATATGAAATAATATTCAAAAAAATTTTTTTACTTTTTTTTCATAAAAAAAATATGAAAATAAATGAACAAAATAAAATTTCATTAAATCTTTTAGATTATGAGCCACAAAGATTTGGATTAAGTTATAATCCTCCTCAAATTATTTTAGAATATCAAAAACCTTCCTCAGGAAAACTTTATCATCATAAAATTAAATTACAAAAATTTTTTAATAATGCAAAAATTTCTGAAATAATAGATGATATTTATAAAAACCATAATAGTTATCTTAATCATGAAAGAATAAATAAAGCACTTATAATTCAATTAGTTGAGAAATTAAGAGAAAAAATAAATTTAATAAATGAACAAAAAGAAAAAAAAATCAAAGAAGAAAATGAAGAAAACAATGAAAAAAATGTTTTAGAATATGATATTGATACTAATGAAAATTTTAATGTATTATCAACAGAAGAATTAAATTTGAGAAAAAAACATATGGATAAATTTTATGATAAAAATTATATAAAAGTAAGTGATAAAAACTTTATATATGATATAAGAAAAGATTTTGCTAATGAAGGAGATGCTGAATGGGATAATGATGAATAAATAATTGAATATTAATTTCCAAAATATATTTATTTTATGATATAAATTATTTAAAAATATTGAAAAATGAAAATATGCAACAATAAATAATAAAAAATTTATTTAAAGTTTTTATATATAAAACTAACTCATGCTCTTTTATAAAATACTTATATATTTATTATATATATTTATTAAAATTTATATTTATCTAATGCAATTTTACTCAAAAATATATAACATAAACAACATATATAATATTAATCAAATAACCAACATAAAAAATTAATCTACATATTCGAATACTATTCCTTCTAAATTTTTTTTTAAAGAAGTATAATAATCATCTTCATTCGATTGCTTTCTTGAATTATTATTACTATTATCAGATGTATAATTAGTAAAAGGAACAATATTTTTATTTCCAGAATTATAATAATTTTCATAATTTGAATTTTTTTGATTTCCTAAGTCTGGTTTTAATGTATTAAAAGTATATGAATTATAATCAATATTATATGTCTCATATGATTTATTAGATTTATTATTATTGATAGGAATGTTTTGCTTAATATATGTAGAATTATTTATTTTATTATTATCATTATAATTATTTTTATTAATCTCTATGTTTTTTCGTAAATTCTCCATATTATTTTTTTTAGTTTCAAGGATATTAATTTTATTTCTTTGGAAGTCATATTCTTTTTCTCCTTCTATTATTTTTCCTTTTGAAAATTCAATCTGATTAAAAGTTTGACCATCTTTGTTTTCAAAATATGGAAATCTTGGATCAATAAATAATTTATTATCAACTAAAAATTGACAATAATAATTTCCAGGATTTAATTCTGAATAATTAATATATAATTTGAAAATATTTTGAATTGGGCACTTTTCAAAATTATATGTTTGAAAGAATTTTATTTTATTTTGATTTTGTAGAATTCTAATTTCAACATTTTTTGCATAATATGGAAATGTTAAAATATAATTATATTTTCTATATTGTATTAATTTTTTAAATTTTTTTCTTATTTTTATGGCTCTATAATTTGATTGAATAAGTATTATATTTTTTAATCTATTATCTAAAATTCCTTTTATAATCATTTCTTTTTTTTTATTTACTTTATTATAATATGAGATAAGGATTTCTTGAATTTTAGCAATATTATTTTTTCTTTTTTCACAAATTAAATTAATAAAATAATTTATTTTAAATTCTCTTTTGAAATAAATATTTTTGAAAGTATTTTGAATTTTAATTATATTTCTAATAAATTTTTCTATAATAATTTTATTAATTGTTTTAATCAAAGCTATTCTTTTCAAATAAGATTTAATATGTTTTTGAATTCTAATAGCTAATTTTTCCTGTTCTATAAATTGTAATCTTTTCATTATATTATTATATCTTTGTAAATTTTTATTTTTTTTTGAAGTAAAATTAAGTGGTTTTTCAATTTTTTGAATACAATTATGAGTTCTTTGGTTTATTTTTTTATAAAATTTCATAGTATCTGTTAATGAAGAATAATTTTGATTTTCTATTAAATAATTTTTGTTTTCTTTTTTTTCTTTCTTTTTTGGATATGGGGTAAAATTACAAAGATATTTATAAAGTTGATTTTTGGAATCAATGAATTTAATTTCTTTATATAATGAAATTAAGGAAATAATATTGGAATAATTCATATGAGACATTTTTCTATTTGCCATTTTTTCAATATTTTCATATCCTATTAATTTGAAAATATCCATTTTATTTATTAAACTTTAATTTTTGCAATAAATTATAGGAAAATTATTAATTTTATTGAATACAAATACTTTCAATTGATGTAAATCAAAATAAATTATAATAAAATTATTATTTGAATAATAATTGAAAAAAAAATATTTTTTATCTAATTTTTTAAAAAAAAAGAATGTCATCAACAAATTTAAATATAAATAAAATCATATCAGAAAAAAATCAAAAATCAAATTCAATAAATTCAAATCTACAAATAGAATATGAAAAATCTGCAAAAACAAAAGCAAATGATGAATTATCAAAAAATTCAGAAACAAATAATAATTATAATGACACATTAACTTTATATAGTGGAAATTCATCACTTGAAATAAGTAGAGATTATAGTAGATTAAGTGAAGAAGATTATCAATTACCAAAAAAAATAAAAAAAGGTTCACTTCAATATATTGAAAATTCTCCAAATGGAAGTAAATATTCAAGAAGTTCAAATATATCATATAAAGAAAAATATCATATTGCATATTCAGGAATAGATAATGATAGAGGAAGTGAAATTTTTTGGCATGAAATTGATGTTTCATCAATTGATGATTTAAAAACTGAAAAATTATATAATGAAATAAAAAGATTAAAAATAATTTCAAAAGAAAATTCTTTAAATACAATAACTGATGTTTGGTTAAGAGAAGATCAAAAAGTTATTGTTTTTATTACAGATTTATTTGGAATGGGAACTTTAAGGCAATATTTAACTAAAATTGATAAACAAAAATTAAAAGTTATTAAAGGTTGGATTGTAACTTTATTAAAATCTTTGGATTATTTACATAAATCAAAATTAATTTTTTATGATTTAAATTGTGGAAGAATTTTATTTAATGTAACATTAGGAATTTTAGCAATAAAAGATATATTTGTATCTAGTAATGTTTTTTATGAATGTTTTGGGGAAAAACCTTTTGAAATGTTTTCTCCTAATTATATGAGTCCTGAATTAATTTCAGAAAGTAAAAATTTAAATGAAAAAAGTGATATTTACTCTTTGGGAATGATGATAATAGAAATTATTACTTTAGAAATTCCATATAGTGAATGTCATAATGATAAAGAAATTAAAAATAAAATTTTAAAAGGAGAATTACCTAAAGCATATTATAGAATTATGAATGAAGAAGTTAAAAAATTTTTATTAAAATTATTAGCATATAATCCTAATGAAAGATATGATATTGAAAGCTTATTAAAAGATCCTTTTTTGAAAGTCACAAAAGAAGATTTTAAAATAATAAAAGTTAAAACATTAATGACAAAAAAGAAAATAAGAAAAAATAATGATGATAATATAAATTTTAAACATTTTTTAGTTTATAAAGATTTTAAAGAAGATCCATATAATGAAGAAGGAAAGATAATGAATGAGAATAATAATTATGATTATGAACAAAGAGTAATTTATGATGAAAATAATAATAATATTTTAAAATATGAAATAGGTTCATATAATAAAAAATCTATTAGTAATAATAATATTACTTCTTTTAATCAAAATAATAATAATAATAATGATTTAGGAAATAATAATAATTATAATAATAATATTAAAAATAATGAAACAATTGAATTAAAAGAATATGAAAATTTAATTCCTAAAGATGATGATAGTGATAAATTATTATTTAGTGATCATGATGATGAAGAATTTAAAATTGTTGATGAAAATTATAATGTACATTTAAAATTTTTAATTAGTGAAGAAGGAAAAGTTTCTGAAATTCAATTTACTTATAATTTGTTAAAAGATACAATTGATTCTTTAATGGAAGAAATTAAACATGAATTTAATTTAAGTGAGGATAATTTAAATAAAATATATGAAACATTAAAAAAGGTTAATATTTATTCAAAATTATGTAAAGATTTAGAACTTCTTCCAAATAATTCATTTTAATATATATTTTTTTATTATATATTATTTATATTATTTATTTATTTAATAATTTTTTTATTTTGATTTAGTAAAAAAATTTTATAATAAATTTATTTTTTAAGAAAATGAGTAAACAAAGTAAAATTAATGAAAATGCAGATAAAAATATATTATCAATCAAAGAATTTGAAAGTAGATTGGATTATATTATTAATTCATTCAATAAAAATAAAAATGAAAATATAAATAATGTCGAAAAAAATAAAATAAGTGATTTTAAAGAGAATAAAGTTAATTCTTTCAGTGAAAATAAAAACAGTGATAACTTAGATATTTCTCCAGAAAAAATAAGGAATAAAAATGATGAAAATGAAAATATTGGAGAAAATGTAAATACTTTTAATAATATTCAAAAAGAGTTTCTTGGAATTAAAAGAAAATTTAAGAAAATTAAAAAGATTCAGAGTGAAAATCAAAGAAAAAAACAAATAAAAATTATTCTTCAAGAAATTGATATTAATGAACCTGAAACAAAAAGAATACAAATTAACAATTATGAATATTTATTTTCATCCTTTAATGATAATATAGATGATAGTATTCATATTACATCAAATATAAAAATTATTTTAGAAAGTAAAAATATTTTTGAAAATGAAAATCAAAATGGAAAAATTTTATCATTTGGAGAAGAACCTTCAAAAATTTATAAAGATTCAATTTATAATGCATTAAATTATATTTCAAATCAAAAAAATAAATTAGAAAAAAATCAAAATTCATTTCCATGTGATATTCAAAAGCTTATTTCTTCTATTCCTATTATAAATTTTAATTCTCAAGAAATTTTGTCAAAAATAAAAAATTCACAAAATTATTCAATTTCTCAAAATCAATTATTAAAATTTAAAAATGAGACAATTTCAAAAAATAATTTTAATGAATTTACACCAATAAAAAATTCATCATTTCCCAATATAAATTCAAATCTTAATTCTGAAATTAAATATTATGATTGTAGTTATTGTAATTGTAAATTTTCTTCTCCTCAAGGATTAGGTGGTCATATGAGTAGAACTCATAAATGTCAAAGTTTAAAATTTTTAAAAAAAAAAGAAATTAGAGCTAAAAGAGAACCTATAAGAAGATCTTTGGAATTATCCAAAAAAGCTATTTATGAAAAATATTATAATAAAGAAAAAATTCGAGGAGAACAAATTGATTATGATACTTTTATTAAAAGTAAAAAAGGAAAAGAAAAAATTAAACAATTAGTAAATGAACATCCTAAAGAATTTAAAAAAATAAGAAAAGAATTAAATGATGCAAATTTAAATCAAATTGAATAGAATAATAAATTTATTTTTTATATATATTAAATTTGAAATAAAAAAGTATTTTATTTAAAACCCAAATAATAAATGAAAAATTAAAAGATTTTCATAATGAAAAGTAAATGATTGAAAAAAAAAATATATTTGAATAAAGAAATATTTTATTCTAAATATAATATTTTTTTTAACATATAATAATATTTTTTGATATAAATTTTTTTTTATTTTTTATAACATTTAATAAATTCAATTTATTATTTTATTAAAAATTATTTTTTAACTTTACTTAAATTAATTAACCATTTTGGACATTTAACATCATTTTCAAATCCATTTTTATAATTATTTTCAATCATATTATTAATCATTTTTGAAATACTTTTTAATTTTTGAACATCATTATCAATTATAAAAGTAATAGCTCTTCCTTGTTTCCCAGCACGACCTGTTCTTCCAATTCTATGTATATAATTTACAGGTCTATATGGACAATCAAAATTAATAACAGTTTTAACATTTTTAAAATCAATTCCTCTTGATAATAAATCAGAACATAATAAAATCCAAGTTTCTCCTTCTCTAAATTTTTCTATTTGATTTTCTCTTTCTTTTTTACTCATTTTACTATGAATAAATGAAATTTTTGGTATTTCAAATTTAATATTTTCATATATTGATTTTAATTTGTTTCTTCCTTCTACAAATATTAAAATTGGAAATTCTATTTTTTCATGTAATAAATTTCTAATTCCAATTAATTTTCCTTCTTCATTTGTACAATAAATAAATTCTTGATTTATATGTCTTGCTGGAATATTATTTTTACCAATTGAAATTTTCAATGAATCAAAAATATGAGTTGTAATAATTTCTCCTATATTATCTAATACTGTTGCACTAAAAAAAGCTTTTGTAATATTTTTTTTATTTGAAACTTTATTTAATATTTCATCTATTAATTCTATAAAACCATTATCAAAAAATTTATCAGCTTCATCTATTATAATATATATTAATTTATCTATTAAATCTTCATTACAAATATTTATTAAATTTAAAATATTTTTTGGAGTTGCAATAAAAATATCATTGTTCATTAAAAATTTATTATAATCTTTTTCTATACTTATTATCATTCCTTTATTTACATATTTCACTTTTATTTCATCTTTACACCCTTCACAATAATATTTAGAAAATAAAATTACATCATTAAATATTTGTTTTGCTAATTCTTTTGTAGGTAATATTATTAAAACTTTATTTGGTTTTTCTTTTAGTTTATTTAAAAATGAATTATGAACAATTGGAATTAAATATGAAAATGTTTTTCCAGAACCAGTTTCACTTGAAGCAATAATATTTTTATTTTTGATTAATAAATAAATGACTATACTTTGAATTGGTGAAGGATTTATATAATTATATTTTTTTTCTATTATTTCGGGAAATATTAATCTTAATTTACATTCTTTTTGTATTTCTTTAAAAGATACTAAAGGATTAATTTCATCATATGATGATGATGTTAAATTTAATTTTTGATATAAATTATTTTTTAATTTTTCTAATAGTTCTTTAAATTCTTTGATTTTTTTTTCTTTTTTTTCTTCTGTAATATCATTTATTCTTGAAATTTCTGATATTTTTTTTTGAAGTAATTTAATTTGTTTTTTTTCTTCAATAAAATTAGGAAAAGATTCAGTTGTATTTTTTTCTTCAATTTTTTTTTCTTCTTTTTCCTTTTCAATAAACCTTTTTTGTTTTTGTTTAAAATTTAATCCATTTGATAAAACATTAAAGGTTGTCCTTATATTTACTCCTTTATTTTTTTCCATTTTTTAGGAATAAAAAAATAAATGATTAAAATTAATATATTTTTAGTTTTTATTTATCCCTTTTTTATTTTAAATTATATTATTAATTAAAAAATATGTTTAAAATTATTTAATGAATTTTAGTTTTTGGATTTTTATTTTTTTTATCAATTAAATCAATTCATTATTATGTTGAATTTCGCTATTATGAATTAATATTATATAAAAAAAATATTATTTTTATTAATTTTTGATATATTTTATTTTATAATAATTTTTTATTTTTTTTAAATATGAATCTTTTGTACTGTTTTATTTTTATTGTTTTAATAATTTGGAAATTTTCCTATATGTTTTTTTATTTAAACAATTTTATAAAGGTAAATTTCATTTTGAATATGTTATATTTATTATTCATTTATTTTTTAACTAAATTAGGAATGAACAGTGAATATATTATTAAATTATATTTTTAACTAAAAATAAAAATGGCAGAAGTAAATATTATAAAATTAAAAGAAAATGATAATAATACAGATAGGATTAAATTAAATAATAGACTGAATACAAATAAAGAAAATGAATTAAATCAAGATAATAATTTTATTTATAATAATATACAAGAGGTTGAATTAAAATCTAAAGTAAAATCATCATTACATACACCCTTTAAGAAAAATGAAAATGTTTACAAATATTATCTTAATAAAAAAAATATGCCTTTTTATAAAATTTCAGAAGAAGAAAGGATACAATTTCTCTTTGAAAGATTTAAAAATAATCAAGCTTTGAAATGTAATATATTAATAAGATCAGGGAATTTTTATGTTTATACTTCTAATACTGAACATTTTATATTTAGTGCACATAAAATTAAAAATAAATTAAGAGGAAATTATATTATTACCTCAGATTATGAAGGAAAAAATAGAATAGCTCAAATAAATTCATCTTTATTTAAAAATGAATATATAATGTATGATGATGGAATTAGTCCAAAAATAAATTTGAATAAAAAAGATTGTAATTCAAATTATAATTTAAGAAGATATTTATTAGAAGTGAAAAAAACAAAAGAAAATAATTTTCAAAAAGGGTATTTTTTTATACCAGAAGTTAATTTTGAAATGAATCAATTTTTTAATAAAGACAAAGGAAAAAGAGATAAATTAAGTAAATTAAACAAAGGTGTTAAAATATTCCAAACAGAAGAACCTAATTATGATATTATTAAAAAAGTATATATAAATAAATTTTCTTCTAGAGTTAAAGTGTCTTCAAATAGAAATTTTAAGATAAATTTTGAAGAAAATAAAATGAAAAAAATAATTTTAGAATGTGGAAAAGTAAATGATAATATTTTTATTATGGATTTTTCAACCCCACTTTCACCATTAGAAGCATTTGGTATATCTATTTCATATTTAACATAATAGAATTATAAAAATTATATATTTATCTTAATAATATAAAGTATAAATTGATAATATGAAAGAATATTTTTAAATTTTTATTATTTTTATTATTTTTATTTTGTATTCTAAAAACAAATTTATAAAAATATTTAAATTAAAAATTTAAATAACTGATTTTCAAAGACAAAAAATAGATTTTGAAAATATGATTATTAATTTAATGTTTTTTTTTCTGGATTTTTTCAATCAAAAATTTCAAAAAATAATGCTCTTTTTCATATTAAAGATTTTAAACAAAGAGTTGTTGGTTTAATATTTTTTAAATAATATATTTTTTTTATATATATATTTAAATTATTATAATTTTTTGATAATAAATTTGAAAATTTTAACTTATAATTTAAGAATTATTTAAAAATACTTATATATTCCCTAATATTATTATTTAATGTTCGAGTGTTAAAAATAAAATTTATAAAAGTTTTTTAATAATTTAAAGATATTTATCTTAATTTATAATTTATTATTTGCAATTTCAAAATTTCAAATAATAATTTTTTATATAATTAAATATATAAAATTT
>Ga0256407_10013668_pt1 | contig 10829 bp, 8 predicted proteins | sample RumenRJG_04DNA_FD_193489 | JGI IMG/M metagenome (GOLD analysis project Ga0256407, IMG submission 193489) | Bovine rumen microbial communities from Lethbridge, Alberta, Canada - RJG_04 | ecosystem: Host-associated > Mammals > Digestive system > Stomach > Rumen | place: Canada: Alberta | collected... | reverse complement strand
AAGGGGCTTTCTGAGATTATCGCTTATCTTGATTTAGTAAAGAAAGAATGTAAAACTCAAACTTGCAATGGCGAAAAAGAGATAATCCAATTCACTAAAAACGATAATACTGTTTCGGTAACTGTACCAAGGATGATATTTTCATGACAGATTTTGAACTTTCTTCACAAGAAGACAATAGCACTCCGTCTTGGGGAGGGGTGTGTATAAAACTTTTGCAAGGTCCGCTTTACCGCTCTGGAGTAGACGACATAAATTGGAAAACACTAACAACTTGGCTTTCAGAGATAAACAAGTACTTTGAAAAAATAGGGCTTATCGTTTTGGTAAATCAAAGTGATGGCTATGCTTATCTTTCGCAACTTGACGACTTTAAGGCTAGAGAAGCGATGAACGGCTTTGAAGACGTTGACGATGAAGATATGCACAAAGAAGGAAGTGAAAGCGAAAAATTGCCGCGCCTTATAAAGAAAATGCCTCTTTCTGTAGAGCTTTCTATGCTCTGTGTATTGCTCCGAGAGGCATTAGACAAAGCTGAAGGCGAGGATTCTAGCGAACTTGTTTTGAAAGAGAGCGAAATCAAAGATATGATTATGCCATATCTTAAAACGATGAGCGACCAGACAAAGATAATGAAAAAACTAGATGAATACATCTCTCAGCTCGTAAAGCTCACATTTATCCGCGAGATTAACGAAAACGAAAATGCTACGGCAGGAAACGAAAGAGAGTTTGAGATAAGGCGTATCATCAAAAGCCGAATAAGCCCGACATTCCTTGAAGAGTTCAAAAAGCGACTTATGGAGCAAAATGACAAAAACGGAGAGAAATAGAGATGACTGAGAACCTTTTTCCTACAAATGCAGCTTCACAAGGCTTCCGCATGGAGTTTTTCCAGCTGTATAACTGGGGTCTTTTTGACGGTGAGATTTACACAGTAGACGCTCGCAATAAATCAACCTTGCTCACAGGCGAAAACGGTAGTGGAAAAACTACGCTTGTAGACGCTATTATGACGCTTTTAGTGCCTCAGAATATGCGATTTTACAATCAGTCTTCGGGTAGTAACAAAAAACACGACCGAAGCGAAGAAAGCTATGTCTTAGGTGCTTACGGAAACAAGCAAGAAAGCGAAAATGCAGTGGCAAAAGTGCAGACACTGCGCGACAGCACGGCTTTTTCTGTTTTAGCAGGTTGCTTTACAAACGACGAAACAGAAGAAACTATAAGCCTTTTGCAAGTGCGATACTTTACAGGAGACACCTTGCAGCGTATTTTCGCTGTTACTCGCAAACGCCTTTCAATTCAAGACATAAACGAAGCTCTTATAAGAAAGAATACTTCGATTGATAGAAGCCCAGCATGGCGCAAAGTCTTGCAGCAGGAATTCGGCACAGTATTTTTCGGCGATAATTTCAAAAAATACAGCGAATCATATTCTCAAGTGTTCGGTTTCCGCTCAGACAAAGCCTTGAGATTGTTCTCTCAAATAGTCGGCTTAAAGGTTTTGGGTAACCTTACAGAGTTTATCCGAATGAATATGCTTGAAGAGCAAGACACTATTTCCCGCTATGAACAACTCCGCTCAAGCTATCAGAATTTGATGCAAAGCAATCGCGAAATACAAAAGGCAAAGGCTCAAATCGATTTGCTAGAACCAATCAAAGAAAACGGCGACAAGTGGAGAGAAAAGGCTAAAGACAAACAGCACTTTGTAAATATGAGGCAATATGTGCCATCATGGTACACAAAGACTGCTCGCGAGATTATCGGAGATGAACTTGAGAATATCCGCGACACTTTACAGCACACAATTAACTCACGCGAAGAGGAGCTAGAAGCTGCTGCTGAAATCGAAAAAGAGATTGACTCTATCAAGATTTCCATTGCGCAAAACGCCGCAAGCCAAAGACTCAATCAAATACGCGACAAAATCGAATCTATCACAAAAGAAAAGAAGCACATAGAGGAAGAAAAGCAGAAATACAACGAAAAGCTACACGCTTTAGGCATTGAAGCTCCTATGACTTCTGACGGCTTTGACGTGGTGAGAAAGACATTGAAGAGCCTTTTGCAAAAGGAGCAATCAAAAAAGACTGCCGCAGACAAGATTCGTATTGAAGCATACGCTAACGAAAAGGAAGAGAAAAAGCAGATTGAAGACATAAAGAAAGAACTTGAGTCTTTAGGTTCTCGTCCTTCGTCTAACATTCCGCTTGAAAATATCGAAATTCGCTCTACTATTTGCGAGGAATTAGACATAAGCGAAAGAAAACTCCCATTTGCAGGCGAGCTTTTGAGAGTGAAGGAGGGAGAGGAGAAATGGAGCAATGCTATTGAAAAGCTCATGCACAACTTTGCTCTGACTTTGCTTGTAACTCCCGACATCTACGAAGACGTAACGGATTATGTTAAAAACCACAATATGAGAGGTCGTGTTGTTTACCTAAAAACAGATGATGATTTTTATCTTGCAAACGACTTCGACAGTGATAGCGACACAGTGCCTGGAAAAATGGAAGTGAGAGATGAGCACCCTTTGAGTAATTGGATTCGCTCTTATGTAAAAGCTCATTTTGATTTTCTTTGTACCGACGACACAACAGAAATTGCAAGAGCAAGACAGGCTATCTCTTCAACAGGTCTTATCAAAAAAGGCTCTAAGCATGAAAAAGACGACCGCGAGCATATCCGCAACAGCTCAATTCAAGTTTTGGGCTGGGACAACTCAAGCAAGAGAAGAGAACTTTCTGCACGCCTTGACGAATTGAACGCAGAAGCAGAAAAGAAACAGAGTGCAAGAACTCAAAGTGACGCAGAAAGTGAACAGATTGACGAGCGCATTCGGCTTTTGAAAAATGCAAGTGAAATCAGCTCTTGGAATCAGATAGACACAGAGAGTTTTGACATTGAAATCATCTCGCTTGAAGAAGAGCAAAACAGGCTTTCTAACAGCGATGAGAATATGAAAGAGCTTCAAGGACAACTCAGTGCAGTTCTCGATAAGAAAAAGGCTTCTGATGAAAGAGTAAATACTTTTACAGGAATCATCGCAGTTCTACAAGACAAGCAAAAAGGCAAAGAGGAAAAGCTTTCGCAATATTCTCAGACTTGGGAGCTTTTGAAAGATGGACTTGAGAGCGCAGAAGGTAAAGAAACAGCTATAGAGTTTGAAAAAGAATACTCTATGCTGTTAGAAGCAAAGAGCCTTGACGCGCTTGAGCAGAATAATGCGGCGATTAGCGAAGACATCGAAAAGAAAATCGATGAGTGTACGAAAAAGGAAGCCGACCTCTCACAGCTTTTGATAAAGCAGATGAGTGCGGTAAAGAACCCGAATCAGACTTTGCGCGAAAAGTTCGGTGATTGGTCAGACGAGTTTATCAATATGGAAGCCGCACCTGAATATATAGAAGACTTTATCAGTGTTTACGACAGGCTTTTAAAAGACAATTTGCCACACTATCAAGAGCAATTCAGCGAGTATTTGCACGAAACGATGAACAATGACATAGTAGATTTCTATGAGTTCATCGCAGACAAAGCGCAAGACATTCGCACAGCTATCGAAAACCTCAACTCAAGTTTGAAATCTATCACTTACGAACAGACTCCAGAAACTTATCTGCAACTTATTGCTCGTGAATCAAGCGATATTCGCATAAAGGAGATGAAGTCAAAACTCTCTGCTGCAATTCCAGAGAGAGAAAAGCTCGAAGATGAAGAGTATCAGCAAGAGATGTTTGAAAAGGTAAAAGATTTGCTTGATTATCTAGACTCAAGCGACGCAAATCGCAAGTTCGTGCTTGATATTCGTAACTGGTTCTCCTTTGCGGCAAGCGAAAACTACTCTTTCGACAAAAGCCAAAAGCAGTACTATTCCGACAGTGCTAGTCTTTCTGGAGGAGAAAAGGCAAAGCTCACTTATACAATTCTTGCTTCCGCTATAGCCTACCAGTTTGGAATCAACAATGGAAAAGGCTCTTCTTTCCGATTTGTCATTGTTGATGAAGCATTTAGCAAAAGCGACTCTTACAACAGTGAATATGCAATGCGACTTTTCAAGCAAATCGACTTACAGCTTATGGTTGTTACTCCTCTCGACAAAATTAATATCGTCGAAGATTATATATCATCGGTTCACCTCACCGAGAACAAGAACACCCATAATTCCCGCCTCATCTCTATGACCATAGACACCTACAAGGCAAAACAACAAGAATAGCCTGTATTATAACAAAAAGGGCAGTTAAAAAGGCAAATTACTAAACCTTTTGAACTGCCCTTTCTTTATATATCTATATAAGCGACGTAAGGCGACTTTCTGCTTCCTTCATCTGAGTGCGGAAGGGCTTTATATCGGGCTCAAAAGGGATTGGAAAAGCGAATAAATGCACTTCTCCGCCACAATTTGCGAGTTTGTAAGTTTTCTTGTCTTTTTCAAAATTGCTTTGTGGAATCGGATAAATAAATCCGCCGTTGTTGATTTTCATTGTGTGCATATAAGTTACAATCTGATACAAATCATCGCGGGTAACACCGTTTTGCAATTTTTTGTACTTTGCGTCAAGAATAAAGCCTTTGTTGCAAGGGCTTTCCAATCGATAAAAATCTGGATAGATTCTGCGGTGATTTTTGTCAAAACTTTCTTCGTCAACATCATTGTCAAACATTTTTATTCCGCCAGAGTGCTTTTTGTTTTGCGGGTGCAGAAAGTTTTTGGGCTTCAAAACCGTCCACAAATATTCCTCCCAAAGCCACGCGCCATCAAACAAGATTCCGTATGCTTCATTTTTCTTGTTTCCAAAACCGATTTTCTTGTGGCGCAGAATGGCAAGGCAGAGTTTTTGCAGCGGCTTGTAGGCGGAGAAATACGGGTGAGTTATGGGCTTTAAATTTTGGGCAATCACTTTTTCACGCTCGTGAATGTCATAATTCGGCGTTGCTTCAAAAATCTCCTGCACGCATTTTTTTGTTTCAATGCTTGAGTTCAAGATTTGATTTCCAAACGGCTTTGTTTTTATCGCTTCAATCGTGTGCCGAATGAGTTCCGTCACAGCGTTGTCAAAAGTGCGCTCACGGCTGTTGTATGCAATTTTTCCCGAAAAAAGAGCGTTCTGCTTGATATGTCGGCTCACATCTATAACGCCCTTCACGTTCGCGTCGTTCCGAGTGAAAGTCTGATACTGCCGAAAGATTCCTTGCGCAAGAGCCTTCTTCAAAAGTGGCGGAAAAGAAAACATCAATAAATCAAGCCTGCCCGATTCGCTCGTGTATTTGTAGTCAAAAAGATTAATTGAAAAGACTTTCTCAAGCATATAATGCAGAAAAAAGTCGTGTTCATCGTCTTTTGCAAAGCGGGAAGATATTTTCAGCTGTGTGTCGCCGATTCCAACAAAACCCATGAGATTGCCAGTTTTGAGCTTTACATCTTCAAGTTGTTCTGGATTTCCGTGCAGATTAAAGATTTCCTGCTCTTCAATTCCGTCGTCATGCGCGCCGAGAATCTGCGGGAAAACCAAAAGCGACGGATTGTTTTTTACGAGCTCAAGAATAGGCGTGTTCGCAATTTTTGAAAGATTGCCGTAGTCAGATTTTGTTCCGTGCAGACTTTTTTCAGAATTGCCTGCAAATTGAACGCTACAGTTGTTGTCGGTTGTACAAAGACTCATGGCTCTTGTCCGTTAGAGGATTCATCTTGATTGGCAACAGCTTTATTTTCATACGCCTTTCTGAGTTCTGCAAGTTTTGACTCGCTATCTTCCATTCCGCGAAGATACTCGCGCAAAAGCCCTTCAAGGTGATATTCCCAGAGCAAGCCGAAATCGTTGTTCAAATCCTTGAGTTTCAAGAAATACGCACCTCCGATGTGATAAGCAGAAGAAAGCCCTTCGATTGAGTCAATCGCCTTGTTCAGCGAATCCATGCGATTTTTTATTTCCTGAATTGTTTGCTCATCAGGTTTCACAGTTTCTCCAGATTGATTTTCCCAAGCTTCATCTTTATCCAACATATCCTGCGTGTCTTTCGCTTTTATTTCCTTGAAAGTGAAGCGTCTGCGGAAAGCGAAATCCATGCTCTCAACGTTGCGGTCAATGTCGTTCATCGTGCCGATGATGTAGACGTTTTCGGGAACATAGAAGCCTTTACTGAAAGTATCTCCATCTGGTACGAGATTTTGATATTGAGTCTGTATAAGACCGTCTTTACCACGATAGCCAGGGTCAATCGCAAAGAACAACTCACCAAAGATTTTGCTCATCTCACCGCGGTTGATTTCGTCGATGATGAAGACAAAGGGCTTGTTGTTCTCATTATAAGAAATCTCGTTTTTATCATTTGGAAGATTTTTTGTATTTTCAAAATGATAAGAAAGCATCTCGTTTAATATTGGTTTGTAATAACTATAATCAACTGTACAACCAAGCAATTCAGTTTGTTTTCCTCGATTGCCATATTTATCAATGTCATTTGGATTGTCCTTTAATGCTTCAAAAAGTTGTTGAAGTTTATCTTTTTGAACATTTCTAATAAGGTTTTCTGTATGGAATTTTAGTTGCTGTCCATCTACAGAATACTTTACATCTCCCAATACTTTTATTGTATTCGGATTGATTATAGATAAAACATATTCATAGGCGGAAAAGAAATCATCTGATTGATTATTGATAATATCTAATTGTTCAATTTTTTCTTTCTGCAATGTTTCCACAGATTTAAGATTATCGCTTAAACTCTTCAACGCCCGTTCGCAGAATTTCTTGAACACGCCGTCTTTTCGCTCAAAGCCGATTTGTCCACTGCCAGCGTTGTTCACAGGTCGCAAGCCCTCGACAAAATCGGTGTAATCATACGACGGGTGGAACTGCACAAAGCCGATTTCGTTATCAGAACAGCCCATCTCTTCTGCAATCTCGCGAGCAAGGTGCGTTTTTCCTGTTCCAGGTGCGCCGTGTAGGATTAGGTTGTGTGTGTGTGTAAGTAAATCTGCATATTGTTTTACATTTTCTTTCATAAAAGCCGCCTTCAATATTTCATCAATCATTTTGATTATTGTTTGGTTTTCCGTCTTAGTTATTCTTTGTGGAGAGGGTATTTGAGTTGAACCATTGGCAGTCCATTCAGAAAATTTTAAATCAGCTTCATTTAAATCGACTATATGTGATAACCGCTTAGAAATCTTTCCAATAGAAGGATTTTCTTCATTTCCTTCAACTATTCCCATAAAATAATATGTCCATTGCCAATTACTGCGTTTAGCGACAATTATACAATCACCCTTTGCAATCGCTTCAAACTGAACACCTTTTGATTTTTCTTCTGTCCACCCGACTGCTGCAATTTGCTTTTTACGCATTTCTTCAGAATAATCTTCTCCATTATTCCACACATTCGGACTTATTACATAATAATTCATTTTCTATCCTCTCTAATCGAATAAAATTCGTGGTAAACCTGTTTCAAGTCTGCATATTTCCCAGAAGTGTGGATTCCGTAAATCTCATTCACGCTGTACGGAAGTGTTTCAAGTCCTTCTCGCGTTATGAGCACATAATAATTGTCTGTCGTCTTTATTGCTCGTGCAAACTCAGGAGTCGCAATAAAGCGGTTTCCTTCATCAACAAAAACAATGCAGTCATCATATAGAGAAAGATTTCGTTCCCAATCCGCACCTTCAAGCACAACACATTTCTTCTTGCAAGAAAGACTGATTCCGCTGTCCGCTCCGTCAAGCTGATATTCGCGAATCAAGTCAACGAGCGTAGTTTTTCCCGTTGCACTGTCGCCCTGAACAATGGTTATGTTTCTGCGAATTGAGAACTCATATTTTACTTTGTTGTTCTGAACTGAAACCGAATACTGACCTTTCATACATAATCTCCGATTTCAAAAAGCAGCTCTTTCATGTTGTGGACAATTTTACCGTTGTTCTGAACCTTGATTTCAAACTCGCCGTCACCAAAGTCCATTATGTGCCGAAGATTGACAGTAACATCTTTTTGCGAGCCAATTTTTAAGAGCCATTTCGCACAGTTGTCCCCACAGTTTGAGGCATTAAAAACTTTATCTGACACATGGCTGATTAAGATAAGCGTCTTCACTCCTCCCGAAAGTTGTGTAGGCGGAATGATTCCAAGAACAGGACTTTCGACTGCGCCGTCAGAAAGCACTTTCGATTTGTCGATGTCAAGAATCATCTGCTTTGTGTCACTTTCCAAAAGCCAAGAGCCCTCATATGTGTTCTTGAAATAAAGCGATGTGTTGTAAATTGTGTATTTATAGTCACCAAAGATTATTGTTAGCATTATGAGACTCCGTATTTTTATTGTAGCACCCAAAATAAGGTGTTTTCTATGTTGAAATCAATATCAAACTGCATTTCTATTTATCCCTTTATCTTTATATTATTAGTGTGTTACAAAAAGTATGCTAAAACAACAATGGAGAAAGTTGTATTATATAGTCTATAAAAACGATAAATCTGTTCAATAACATAATGAACATAATGCAAAAAAATTTTTTCTTATCTAGTTAGATAAGAAAACTTTGATTGATATGTCAATTTACCGAGCAAGATTATTGTAAAAAAAAATTTACATAGCAAGCAAAAACACATCTAATGTAAAAATATTTTACACCTAGCTAGTAAAAGAAATTTACATAGCTATGTTTTTTAAAATACATAGCTATGTAAACGGAAATACATAGCTATGTAAACGAAAATACATAGCTAGAAATTTCTTATTAAACTTGTTCAAGAATATAATGTAAAAGGGCTTATCTTCTGCGTCTGTCGCGAAGTGCTAAAAGACGCAAGAGATTAGCTACAGCAGTGAGTGCGCTTGCAACATAAGTCATTGCAGCGGCGGTCAAAACTTCACGAACACCCTTTAATTCGTCGTCGCTCAATGTGTTTGTATCTCGCAAAATGCGCAATGCTCTAAAAGAAGCGTTGAATTCCACAGGAAGCGTAATTAAATAGAAAGCAACTGCGCCACTGAAGAGGATAATTCCGAGTTCAAGCAAAAATGGCAATCCCGCCAAAAGCCCCAATACAGCAAGTGTAGGACCTGCTTGACTGCCGATATTCGCTACAGGAACAAGGGTTGAACGCAAAATAAGAGGAGCATAGCCCACTTTGTCTTGAATTGCGTGTCCTGTTTCGTGAGCAGCAACTCCAACGGCAGCGATAGAAGTAGAGGAATGAACGCTTTCGGAAAGGTTCAATGTCTTGTTTGACGGATTGTAGTTGTCGGTGAGATGTCCGCGGATTTGACGAATAGCAACGTTAGTAATTCCGTTTGAGCTCATCAAGATTGAGGCTGCTCTTGCACCTGTTACACCTTTGTGGCTTGATACGCGTGAATATTTGGCAAATGTACTCTTTACCTTCCATTGCGCCCAAATCGATAATAATGCGGCGATTGCTAGTAAAATATAATAGTTATTCATAGAAAAGACTATATCATATATTCCGCATTTATGATATAGTTAATAGGAAACTTTAAGTAAGACATAAAAAACAGCCTATAAACTATAGACTGCTCTTTTACAAAAGTGCCTGACGCACAAAACCGTCTTAGACGGCACAAAAAAAGACATCGGGCTGTAAAGGAGGAAGAACTGCGCCCGATGTCTTTATCTTTCTTGCTGCGAGTGTTACTATACTATTATTGTGAAAATAAGTCAATAGAAATATTGCTTTTTTTGGTGAAAAAATGCGAATATATTTGAATATTTCGCAAGGAGTGCATTATTATGACAAAAATCGGCATAATTGGCGCAATGGATATTGAAGTCAGGCTTCTTACAAGCAAGATGACGGGCTCGAACGGCATTGGACAGCCCGAAAAAACAACTATTGCTTCAGTTACCTATTACGACGGCGAACTTAATGGCGTGAATGTGGTTGTGGTGAAAAGCGGAATCGGCAAGGTCAACGCAGCATTATGCGCACAGCGTCTAGTTCTGCTCTTTGGAGTAAGCCACATCATCAACACGGGCATTGGAGGCGCAGTGGCTCACGGTCTAACAGTGCTTGATATGGTGATTTCAACTGACGCACTTTATCACGATATGGACGTTACAGGCTTTGGCTATCAGCCATGCGTCATTCCGCAGATGGAAGTATCAGACTTTGTCGCTGACGAAAAGATGGTTTCTTTGGCGAGCAAGGCATTCGAAGAGCTTAGCGCAGATGAAAGCTCTGGCTTCAAAGGGCATAAGATAGTAGCAGGGCGCATTGCCTCTGGCGACCAATTCGTTTCATCTGGAGAGAATAAAGCGCATATCCGCACCCTTTGCAATCCTGCTTGTGTTGAAATGGAGGGAGCGGCTATTGCTCACGCTTGCTATTTGAATAAAGTGCCTTTTATCATCATTCGATGTATCAGCGATATGGCAGACGACGACGGAGAGAACACATATTCTTTCAACGAAGACGCAGCTGCAAAGATGAGCGCAGAACTCGTCTTGAAAATGCTTGCAAGAATCTCAGCCTAAGGCTGTTTTGTCAGCCACAGCACAGCTTTATGCTGTTTTATACTACTTTACAAAACACACTATGTGTGAAAGACACGCATCGCGTGTGAATGGGGGAAATAAAATGGAAAAGAAGTACAATGTAGACAGCTTCAATCTTGACCACACCAAAGTTACAGCACCATTTGTGCGTCAGGCTTCAAAGAAAGTCGGCGAAAAAGGCGATGTAGTTACCAAGTTCGATATTCGCTTTGCACAGCCGAACAAAGAGTTTTTGACCACAGGCGCAATTCACACGCTTGAGCATTTGGTTGCAGAGTATATCCGCGACGAGATGGACGGCGTTA
>Ga0256407_10013666_pt1 | contig 10829 bp, 8 predicted proteins | sample RumenRJG_04DNA_FD_193489 | JGI IMG/M metagenome (GOLD analysis project Ga0256407, IMG submission 193489) | Bovine rumen microbial communities from Lethbridge, Alberta, Canada - RJG_04 | ecosystem: Host-associated > Mammals > Digestive system > Stomach > Rumen | place: Canada: Alberta | collected... | reverse complement strand
GATTGTTTACGGCCTCTGCCCAAACGTTGGAATCATAATTCACTATGAATTTTTTGTCGAGATTTCCCACTATCCAATATTTTGAATTGATTTCTTCTTGGAGCTGATTCGGACGCCAAGCCGTACAACCGAGAAAAAATCTGACTTGTTCTTGCGGTATTTCGCCTGAAGCGATTTTTTTCATCACCAAATTGCAATCACCGCCGAAATAAACTCCGTCGGCAATTTCCTGTGAATTAGGAATAATCGAAGAGCCTAATGTATGAATGCAGGAAATTCTGTCCAAATAGACCGGACCTCCGAACGACAAACGCACGGGTAGTGGCATTATTAAATCCATAAGCGGATTGTTTTTTATGATAACGGGTTTGTTGAGTATAAAACCCAATGTGCGTTCAGCGGAATTTTCTATGATGTAAACGACTGATCTCTTGAATATTACATTAGAGGCAAATGGTTCTGAAACCAGAATTCTGCCCTTCGTGGGATTCAACCAGTTTTCATCTATTTTCAGCAAATCTTTATTAATTAATTTTTCCATATACCGCTTAAATTTTATTTTGCAAAAATAATAATAAAAATTTTTATCAAAAATAAAAAAAAATATTTACATTTGCCAAATAATATTAAAAAATAATAAAAAAAATGAGAGTTTTAGGAATTATACCTTCGCGATACAAATCAACCCGTTTTCCGGGCAAGCCGCTTGTGAAAATAGGTTCTAAAACGATGATTCACAGGGTTTATGAACAAGCTTCAAAGGCTTTTGACACGGTTTTGGTAGCAACCGACGATGACAAAATTTTTTCAGAGGTAACCTCTTTTTCCGGCAAAGTTGTAATGACAAGCGAGGCTCATCAGAGCGGTACGGATAGATGCGCTGAGGCTGCAAGAAATTATTGCGAAAAAACGGGTGAAACCTTTGATGCCGTGATTAATATTCAGGGCGACGAACCTTTTGTAGAGCCGGGACAACTGAAAAGTCTTGCAAGTCTGTTTGAAGACAAAAACGTTCAGATTGCAACGCTCGTAAAAGAGGCTAAAACTTTTGACGAGGTTTTTTCGGAAAATACAGCAAAAGTTGTTCTTAATTTAAGAAATGAGGCTGTATATTTTTCGCGTTCACCGATACCTTTTTTAAGGGGTGAGGATAAACAAAATTGGGTTAATAAACATTTGTATTTTAGACATATAGGTGTTTATGCTTATAGATTTGACGTTTTGCAAGAGATTACGAAACTCTCTCAGAGCAGTCTTGAATTAGCCGAAAAACTCGAACAAAACCGTTGGATAGAAAACGGTTATAAAATAAAAGTTTGCAAAACGGAGTTTGAAGGTCTTGCCGTTGATACTCCCGAGGATTTGCAAAAAATATTGGCTACGATGAAAATTGACTAAAGTTAATAAATATTTAATATCATAATCAGTTATTTTGGAATAGTAATTGATTATTAAGTATTTATGCTATACGGATTCGTGCAAAAACCAAAAATACAGAATAAAATGAAAAAGATTTTGAAAAAATTGTTCTCAATAGTTTTGTTATCGTTTTGTTCGGGGTGTGTCAGTGCCCAAACACCCGTGCCTGAAAATACTTCAGAGCCCGGTTTTGACATATCAAATCAAAACGGCGGGCGGCCTTATGCCGAGTTTTATCCGAATCCCGTTACAGGAAACATCGTTAAAATAAAATCATGCAAGGCAATCAAAACGGTTGAAATCTTGAATATTATCGGAAAATGTATTCAGTTAGTATCAAATACTTACAATATTTATGATGATATGACTATTGTTCTTCAAGATTACGAGCCGGGTATGTATTTAGCTAAAATTACTTTTGAAGACGATAGAACGATTGTGAAAAAATTAGTCATAAAATAAAATCCTTTTTAATTTTAAAAAACAAGGGAGTTTGAAAATTTTATTCAAACTCCCTTGTTTTTGTTTCGTCTATTTCTATTTTGATAATTCTTGCGGCCTCTTTGAAATCAGTAATTACTTGATGAGTGTACATCGAATAATCCTCGCCTGAAGAGTTTACGATTACGATTTTTCCCGCACCGAATTTTTCTGCTGCTTTGATACCCGCCGGCGAATCTTCAAACACCATGATTTCTCCCGGTTCCAAAAACAAACGCTCTGCCGCACGTTTAAAAATATCTGGCTCAGGTTTGCATTTGAAACTATAATCGTTGTAGATGAACCGATTACGCATAAACCATTTTTTTAAGTCATAACGTTGAAAATAAAACTCAGCATTCTCTTTGTCGCTGCTTGTAGCAATTGCAATCGGTATCGCACACGCAAGGCAATAATTAAACATTTCTGTTACGCCTTCGTGCAGTTGAAAATCGTCTGAGAGAATAAGCTGACGGTAAATGCCCTCTTTTTCAGAGGCTAATCTATCCAATTCTTCACCTTTGAATTCTCTTTTGAAAAGATATTTGAAAATTTCGGCATTTGTTTTCCCGTGCATATTTTCATGTATCTCTTTGTCAGATAACGAAATGCTATAACGTTTGAGAAAAATGTTCCATGCCTTGTTATGATACGGCGTATCCCAAATTAGTGTGCCGTTAAAATCAAATATTATACCTCTTAATGCCGACATAAACTATATAAATTTTATAGTGCAAAGTTACAATATTTTTTTAATAAAAAAATAATTTTTCTTACAATAAAAATTGGCGTAAAACAAAAAATAATCATTATATTTACCAAAAATTTTTTAGCGGTTCGTAAATGCGATTAATAATTATTATAATATTGATAATCTGTTCGTTAGCAAACAGTACATATTCCTTTGCACAGACAAAAGCAGAGAAAATGCGTATTGCGGAACTCGAAAATGAACCGGATAGTGTATTTGATGTAAATAAAATCGGAAATTATTGCGAGTTGAGCCGACTTTATGTGCGTTATAATACTTCTAAAGCATTGTCTTACATTGAGAAAGCTGAAAAAATTGCAACCAAAGACAAAGAAAAAATGGCGGTTTTTGAAGGTTTTGGCGATGTTTATTTTTATAAAAAAGATTACAAAAAATCGTTATTATATTACGAAAAGCAAAATAAACTTGCCAAAAAATTAAGAGATAATAAAAATTTAGCTTATTCGCTTTTAGGGACTGGCAATTGTTACAACTCTCAAAAACTCTACAAAAAAGCTATTACGGTTCTCAATCAGAGTCTTCTTACTGCTAAAAAGTTGAAAGATAACGAGTTAAAACAAAAAATATATTATTCTCTTTACGAGTCTTATAATTTTAGTAAGGATTACAAAAAATCATTGGAAAATTATAAACTCTATGTTAGCTGCTTAAGAGAGAACGAGTTAAAAGAAAACAAAGAAAAAATTGACGAAATAAATTCTGCTCTCAACGAAATTTCTTCTTCTAACGATTCTTTGAGTGAAATTTCAAAAGCGAATGCTCAGGAAATCGAACTTTTGAACAAGGAAAAAGAGGTTTTGAACCGTCAAAACGAGAATTTGGAGCGTCAGACGGAGGTTCAGTCTGAGGATTTGAAACTTCGTCAGGCGGAAATTGACGATAGTCGTGTTATGATTGATAAGCAGCGTAATTTGATTTGGACATTTATAATAATAGGTGTGATTTTTTTGGTGCTCTTGGCGATAGTTTTTTCGATGTTCAGAAAAATTAAGAAAATTAACAGCCGTCTTGAAAACCAAAAAGACGAAATCGAAATTCAAAAAAATCTTATTCAAGTCAAGAACGATCAAATTACGGATTCGATTAATTATGCCCGTAAAATTCAAGATTCCATTCTTGTCCCCGAGCAAAAAATCAAACGTTGGTTGCCGCAAATGTTCATTTATTACAAGCCTAAGGATATTGTCAGCGGTGATTTTTATTGGTTTTCAAAATACGAAAGCAAATATGTTATAACGGCGATAGATTGTACGGGACATGGTGTTCCGGGTGCGTTTTTGTCAATGATTGGCAACACACTTTTGCATGAAATAGTTAATATAAAACACGTTTTTAAGCCGGATCAAATACTTTCGATGTTGCATGATGGCATTACGCTTGCACTCAATCAGGAGGAAGAATCCGCCTCTGAAGACGGTATGGATATGAGCCTTTGCACCGTTGATACGAAACTTCACAGATTTCAGTTTGCCGGTGCTAAAAATAATCTTTACGTCGTTCAGGGCAACAAACTTAAAATTCTAAAAGCTAATTATTATTCTATCGGAGGCAAACCATTAAGACCCGATATGAAAGTTGAGTTCACTTGTTATGATTTTATGTACGATGATAATACGTCAATTTACATGTTTTCAGACGGTTATCTTGATCAGTACGGTGGTCAGAACAACGAAAAATTCAATACGACACGTTTCAAAGAGATGATTCTTGCTAACCGCGAACTGCCGATGGAGGAGCAAAAAGAAATCCTTTCTAAGACGATGGAAGAGTGGAAAGGCGATCGTCAGCAGATTGATGACTTTTTGGTAATGGGCGTTAAACTTTCGGATTTAAATGATCAAAACGAGGCTTGAAAGTCGTTTTAAAAAAAATCTTTAGTTTTTGAATCCCAAACCTGTTAAAATTTTCATATCTTCTTCATTTATAGAGAAATCCAAATTTTTGAATTCTTCTATTTCTTCTTTTTCTTTGACTTTTATTACGGGAGGAGTTCCTATTTGGAGGGCAAATTTTATACAAATTTTTTGTGGGGAAACTCCGTATTTTTCCGACAGATTTTTTATTGTAGGATTTTCTAAAATTTTTTCGTATTCTGAGGGAAAATATGCTTGAGGAATTATTTGAGTTGATTTTTTCATGTAATTCAAAAGTGCTGCGTTGCTGCTGCCTGGATAAATTTTTATTTGGTTGATTGAGGGTTCTATCGTGCAGTTTTCAAGTATGTTTTTGATGTCTTCTTTTTTGAAATTTGATATGCCTAAAGCTCTGATATGTCCTGATTTATAAAGTTTTTCCATCGCCTTCCAAACCTCAATGTTTTCTTTGAAATAGCGTTTGCGCCCTTTGATTTCGTCCCACGGCATAGGAGCATGAATCAATAAAAGGTCAATGTAATCAGTATCGAGTTTTTCTAACGATTTTTCAATGGAATATTCTGCGCCTGTGAAGTTTTTGATTTCGGCAGCTATTTTGGTGGTAATGAAGACGTTATGACGGTCAATGCCCGCCTCTTTGATACCTTTAGCGACGCCTTCCTCGTTGTTGAATGATTGTGCAGTATCAATGTGGAGAAAGCCTGTTTTTAAGGCGTTTTTAACAGCATCTTTAGCTTTTGTTATGCTCATAAAAGAAGTTCCTAATGCCATTTTGGGCATTACAATGCCGTTTTTTAGCGTAACCGTTTCGTGCAAAATCATATTTAGAAAAAATCTTTTGCAGCAAATTTAAGAATTTTTTTTGAATTTTTTTTCTTGTTTTCTTTTTTTAACGACAATAAACGTCCTTTTTTGTTGCTTTTATGATAAAATTTTATGATGTTAAGACGGTTTTGGGCGCGGCGGTTTACCTCTCTGATTCTGTTGTCAAGTTTTCTGAACCAATTTTTGGGAATCAAATCGTTCTGACCCGGTACGGAACCGTTTTTGTCAAGTTTTCTGATTTTAACAAGTGAAGAAAATGCCGTTTGAGCCACGTCTATACACGATTGTCCGGGTCCGATTATGCCGTATAAAAATTTTGAAGCTGTTTTTTTTATATCGTTCAAAATTTCGGTGTCTTCTGCTTTGGATGTGCTTATACGTCTGAATAACATATAGTTATGTTTTTCCAGCGGATTGATTTTGCAGCATCGTCGTATTGCGCGGCGCAGGTTTGAAATTTTGTTGCCTAAGGTGTCGATTACGAAAGTGCCTGTGTCGGCATTGATATTAACGCCCCAAGGTTTTGACAATCCGGCAGTTCCGTTGATTGAAACGTATTTCCAGCCGGAGTTTTCGTTCCCTGTCAAAACGGCTATGTGTCCTTGTCCGAGGGCTGCATTTTTGTCCAAAACAAAGACTATATCCGCCTTCACTTTCATTGCAAGCGATGATAATATTAATAAAATCACAAACCAATTCATAATGTAATGTTTTTTTCTAAAAGCAAAATTAAGGTTTTAAGGTCTTGAAAAAAACATTTCGGGCGTTGGCAATTACATTTTTTTTTAAGGAGTTTTTCATTTTTTTTATTTTTTTATTTTTCTGCCATTTTTTTTGATAATCAGCAATTTATTTCTTAACTTTGCACTGAAATTTCTTAAAAAAGACATTAAATGATAACAGTATCAAATTTAGCCATACAGTTCGGCAAACGTATTTTGTTTCAAGATGTTAATCTGACATTCAACGACGGCAACTGTTACGGCGTTATCGGTGCTAACGGCGCAGGAAAATCAACTTTCTTAAAAATTATCAGCGGTGATTTGGATTCGACCCGCGGCACTGTTTCGTTAGGACACGGCGAAAGACTTTCTGTCTTAAAACAAGACCACTTCGCTTTTGACGAATACACCGTTTTGAACACCGTTATAATGGGGCATAACGAGTTGTGGAACATAATGCAGGAAAAAGATGCGCTTTATGCAAAACCTGATTTTTCGGACGCTGACGGCGAAAGGGTAGGCGAACTTGAAAACCGTTTTGCAGAGCTTGACGGTTGGAATGCTGAAAGCGATGCAGCGGCTTTGCTTTCCGGTTTGGGTATCAAGGAGGAACTCCACGAAAAACTTATGAGCGAACTCTCTGGTAAGGAAAAAGTCCGCGTTCTTTTGGCTCAAGCACTTTTCGGCAATCCTGACAACTTGCTTTTGGACGAGCCGACAAACGACCTTGACCTTGACACTGTTAATTGGTTGGAGAATTATCTTTCCAACTTTGAGAAGACGGTTTTAATCGTATCTCACGACCGTCACTTCTTGGATTCTGTTTGTACGCATACCGTTGATATTGACTACGGTAAGATTACGATGTTTGCCGGAAACTATAGTTTCTGGTATCAGTCGAGTCAGTTGGCATTAAGGCAGCAGGCTCAGCAAAACAAACGTGCGGAAGAAAAGAAAAAGGAACTTTTGGAATTTATTCAGCGTTTTAGTGCTAACGTTGCAAAATCCAAACAGACTACTTCCCGCAAAAAAATGTTGGAAAAACTCAATATTGAAGAGATTAAACCTTCAACGAGAAAATATCCGGGCATAATTTTTACGCCGGAGCGCGACCCGGGCAACACTATTTTGACTGTCAAGGATTTAACAGCAAAAATGGAAGATGACGTTTTGTTCAGAAACGTTAATTTCACCATTGAAAAAGACGATAAAGTCGTATTCCTTTCACACGACCCGAGAGCAATGACGGCTTTGTTTGAGATTATTAACGGACATCAAAAACCTGTAACGGGCTCTTACGAATGGGGTGTTACGATTACGACTTGTTATTTACCACTTGATAACAGCGAATTTTTCCAAAAAGACATCACTTTGAAAGATTGGTTGAGTCAGTTTTCTACGGATACGACAGAGACTTTTATCCGTGGATTTTTGGGAAAAATGTTGTTTTCGGGCGAGGAAATTTTCAAGAAAGCAAACGTTCTTTCCGGTGGTGAAAAAATGCGTTGCATGATTGCCAAAATGATGCTCAAAAATGCTAACTGTATGATTCTTGATACTCCGACCAACCATTTGGATTTGGAAAGTATTCAGGCGTTCAACAATACGCTTATGAATTTTAAGGGCATAATTTTGATGTCTTCACACGACCACGAATTTATTCAGACTGTTGCAAATAGAATTATCGAGCTTACTCCTAACGGTATCATTGACAAGAGAATGGAGTATGACGATTATATAACTGACGAGAAAATTCAACAAAGAAAAGCGGAACTTTACGCTGCGAAATAAACGAAGCCGCCCTCAAAAAGGCGGCTTTTTTAATTTCCCTCTGCAAATATAAAACATTTCCTTATAATCTCAGCTATTTTTCTCCACATACATTTCAAATAGTTTTGCAACCATTTCCGGCTCTGTGGCGTTTGGTTTCAGACCGTAAAGTTTTAAAACAATCTTGTCTAATTCCCTGTGAGCTGTAGAAAGGTCGTGGAACAGCATATCAAGATTTTCACCGTAAAGAGTGGCAAGACTCGCTCCTTGCGACAGATATTTTTCGCGGATGTCAAGGATTTTTTGCGCAGCATCTGGAATGCTGGCTGCTAGCCTGCCCATTGCGGACGAGCCGTCCGCGCTCCATTCCGGCCATGGAAAATTGTTGTAAACAATGTCTTTGCTGTAACGGTAACGGCTCTCCAACCGTCCCGCTACGACCCGCATCCAAGCGTTATGAACTATTGATGTCAAAATGCCAAATTCATAAAGAGTGGCGTTATGAATTATAAGAACAAGATTACTTGCAATTACATCCTTATTCATAAAACCAATCGGAATGTATTTCCTTTTTTCAGATGACACACTCGGAATAAGCAAATAATCATTTTTCGGAAGATTTTCTACGTGAAAACGTGTCGGTTTGTCTGCAATTTTGTTTGTGCCTTCGCTTTTGCTTTTAAGCCTGAATTTTTTTACAGCGTTGATTCTTTTCATTACCAAAGGCATTTTGGTCAGTTCCAGTGGGTTAGCATCGCCAAGCCAAAGACAATACCTTTTTTTGTTGTTGATAAATTCGTCTGAGCCGACCCACGGACGGAAATATTGTTCTGATTTCGGTTCTTTTTTTATAAAATCAGACTTTTCTTCTTCGGAAAACAAATAATTGCCGTCATCAATAGGTTTGTTGCCGATGCCAATTTCGGGAACATCACAAATCGGTGTGTTTCTGCTTTCAACAAAAATATTTTCGCCGTCAAGAAGATACGCATTAATATTTTTTGCGTGTTCGGTTGTGCCGTCAGCGTTGTAAATTGTTGGAGTGCAGGCCGCTGGCCTGCCATTGGCGGACGAGCCGTCCGCACTCCACCCGATAATCACGCAATGAACGGGCGCCCAGCCGACAGAATCGCTTTCCCAACGGAATGTACGGTAAGCGAAATCTATATTTAATCCGTTTTCCATCAAAGGTTTCCAAAGATTTGCAACCTGTTCTCCTTGACAAATTGAATTTGTGGACACAAAGGCGCAGCGGATTTTGGGATTTTGTTTGATGAAATCGAAAGCACGTTTGTACCAGCAAGTTACATAATCCATATTGCCGGTATTTTTCCAACCGTTGCCAAAAATATTGACAACATCTTCTTTTTGTGCGGCGTTCATCAACCTTGCCCCCACAAACGGCGGATTGCCGACAATAAAATCCAAATACTGAGGCTTTACGAAATCTTCCCAGTTAATCCGCAAAGAATTGACACAATGGAATGTATCAATATTGCAAAGCGGAAGTTCTGGCAGCGAAAGTCCGAGTATCTGCTGTGTTTCGTGAAGCATTTGGTTCTGCGAAATCCAAAGCGCGGTTTTGGCAACGTCAACGGCAAAATCGTTGATTTCAAAACCGTAAAACTGCGACAGAGATACTTTTATCGGGTTTTCGGGCAGGACATAACCGTCCGTCAAAAGTTCGTAAAGAATCTTGTTTTCTATTCTTCTGAGTTCCATATAGGCATACGTCAGGAAATTTCCCGAACCGCACGCCGGATCAAGTATGCGTATTCCGGCAAGAGTGTCTTGAAGCCACAAAAGCGTCTCGCGTTTTTCTTTCGGGTCGGCAATTCTGACGGCAGAATCAAGTTTTTGGCGCAAATCACCAAGAAACAACGGAGCAAGAGCCTTGTCAATGTTGTCGGTTGTGGTGTAGTGCATTCCGCCCTCGCGACGGTCGTCGGAAGAAAGCGTACTTTCAAACATCGCTCCGAATATCGCAGGGTTAATCGGACTCCAGTCAAAACCGAGTGAGATTTTTTGAGTGATGGTAAGGGCAATGCTTTCCGAAAACCTCGGCAACTGAGTCTTTTTTTCAAAAAGTCCGCCGTTGATGTACGGAAACAGATTGAGTTCTTTTTCCTCGCTGTCGCGTTCTTCGTAAGGTGTGTTGAGGACACCGAAAATATGTTTGAGTATTATTCTGAAACCTATGCGGTTGTTGGTGAAAGGTTTTAGAAAATTCCCGAACATATCTTTTTTAGGGAACACCAACGAATCCTCGGCGTAAAAACAGAAAACCATTCTTACGCAAAAAACGTTGAGGTCGTGCAAAAGTTTCGGCGTGATTTCCTCTTTTTTATAAAGTGCGATAATATCGTTGTAAAGAGAGCCGATAAGTAATGCCGCATTTTTGGATACGGCAATTTCCAAAGCGGTTAGCGATGACTCTTTGTCCACCAAGAATTTCAAGCGGTAATAATTCCGCGCTACGCCGTCTTCGGTAAAAGGTATTACCGTGGGCGGTTCGAGCGGCTTGTTGCGGTCGTGAATTTCAATCGTCCTGAAATTGGAGCAGACAATATAACGCGCCTTTTCATTTTGAGGCAACAGATTGTCGTAACGCTCCGCCTGCTGAAACGGCGTAAGAGACGTGCCGTCGCTTTGAAGTTCGGGTTTGTCAAGCGGAATGTTGCTGCTTTTCTGTTCTATCAAAACCTTGGTTTCCAAAATGTAACCGTCAATAAACCTGGTGTTTCCCGTTTCGGGGTCTTTCACCTGTTTTTCGTAACTGACAGTTCCTGACAGGTTGATATTGGGATTGAAACATTTCAGAATTGAGTTCCAAAACTGCTGAGTTTTGCCTTTTTCGTAACCTTCCTGCGAGTTCCAAAACTTGGTCTGAATTATAAGGTTTTGTTTTATTGTCTTGTCGTCCATGTGCGTAGATTTTTACGGTGTAAAGGTATAAAAAAAATCTTG
>Ga0256407_10013664_pt1 | contig 10830 bp, 6 predicted proteins | sample RumenRJG_04DNA_FD_193489 | JGI IMG/M metagenome (GOLD analysis project Ga0256407, IMG submission 193489) | Bovine rumen microbial communities from Lethbridge, Alberta, Canada - RJG_04 | ecosystem: Host-associated > Mammals > Digestive system > Stomach > Rumen | place: Canada: Alberta | collected... | reverse complement strand
TTTTTTTTTTTTTTTTTTTTTTTTTTTATTGTTTTTGTTTTATTTTTTTATTTTTTTTGAAATTTGTTGTTTATTTTTTTTTTTAAAGTTTAATTAATATTTTTAATATATATTAATTAAATTATTATTAAAACAATTTCAATATTATATCTTTATAATAAAAATAATATTTATAATAATTATATAAAAACGAAATTCAGATGTCTTATATTTCATTATATATTATTAAATAAAAACTTTTTTTGTAAATCCAAATTCTTAATTTATAAAATTCAATAATTAAAAAATAAAGCAATTATTATGATCTCCTTTTGTAGAACAACACAAAAGTTTTTGAAAAAAACTTGGTTCTGCCTCATAATAATTATCATAATTAATAGATTTATTTTCAGAATTTTCTTCATAATAAATAGTAAAAACTTTAGGTTCTTTTATTCTTACACTTTTCATTTTATATTCTCCTTCATTTTGACTATTTTCTGTAATTTTAATTCTACTTGAAGATTCTGAATCATTTTCATTTTTATTTTTCATTAAATCATTATTAGGAATTTTTAATGTTGGAAGTGTTGATTGTCTTTTAAATCCACTTTCATTTATTTTTTTATTTGACATATTTTTTTGATAAAATTAGGATTATTTTATTCTATATTTTTTAATTTTTAATACGTAATATAAATTTGAAATAATTAAACTTTTTAAAATATTATAATATTATTTAGTTATAAAATAAATATGAATATAATGTTCAAATTTTTTATAATAAAATTAATATATTAAATAAAATTGATATATTAAAAGATTAATTTTTAATGAATTAATTTTTAAAAATCAGAAAAAAATTTGTTTTTCTAAAAAAAAAATTTTAAAATTAACATAATAAAATAATAAATTAATTTTTAGAAATTTCATGAATGAGGAAAATGATGATTCAAATAAAATAAATATTTTTAAATTACATGATGATAGTTCAGATGAATCACAAAATAAAATAAATGATAAAACAAATATTGACAAATTTAATTTTGATAAAATTAAAATAAGACGAAATTCTCGAAAGCAAAAAACAACAAAAGCAGAAACTTCAAAAATTTTAAATTTCATAGGATTAAAAAAAGTATATGAAAGTAAAAAACGTCATTCAGTAAATTTATTAACAAAACCAGAAAAAGAAATTCCATTAAATTTTCATAATAATAAAAAATTAGTTAATCAAGTAATTGAGATTTTTAAAAAAAATAAAAAAGATGAAGAAGAAAAAAAAATAATAAATCAATATATTTTACAATTACAACCTTTTAGTCAAGTTTTAAGTGAAAGTGGTCCTGAAGAAACACAAAGAATATTAAGACATTTAAATCATTCTTTAAAATATAAATTTTTTCCTGAAAATAAAATTATTTGTAAATATGGAGAATTAATAGAACAATTTTATTTAATTTTAAGAGGAGAAGTTGATGTTATTGTACCAAATGAAGAAGAAGTTATTTTATCTGAAGAAGAATATTTTTTATATTTATTAAGATTGAGAATTTTTGATGAAAATATATTAATAAATAAAATTATTGCTAAAAATTCTTCAGTTTATACAATTGAAGAAAAAAATTTTGATGATTGGATAAGGGGAGCTTATAAAATTTTAGTAATGATAAGAGGTTATCAAAATTTATTTTCAACAAAAAAGAAAGTAAGTAAAAATAATATGAATAATAATATTAATTTAAAAAGTCCATCAAAAAGAAAAAGTATACAAAGAGGAAGTATAAAAAGAACAAGTATACAAAGAACAAGTATACAAAGAGCAAGTATACAAAGAGGAAGTATTCAAAGAGGAAGTATAATTTTAATTCAAGGAAATAAATTATTAAATCAAAATAAAAATAATGAAAATGAAAATCTTAATTCTTCTCCTTTAGAAAAAAGAAATATGATAATAAAATTTCAAAAAGAAATTTTATGTGCTATGAAAATTTTAGAACCATATAATCCAGATTTAATTGATGTAGATTTAAGTATTTTTCATAAAGAAAATATTACAACTGAAGAATATATTGGAAGAATTAAACCAATTAAATTGGAATATAATAAAGATTATAATGAATTAAAAAAAAGTGTAAAAATAATTTGTTATTTTATTGCAAATTCACTTAAAAAAGGAAATAAATTTGGTGATATGATGAGTGATATGAATCAAAATAATGTTCAAACTGAACATGTTTCAACAATTATTTCAAAGGAAAATTGTGATTTTGGTATTTTAGATAGAGCTAGTTATATTAAATGTTTAAAGGAAGTTTCTGAAAGACAAAGAAAAAAGAAATTAAATTATTTACTTGATTTAAATGTTTTTAGAGGATGTAATAAAAATTTATTTATGAATAGTTTTTCTAATTTTTTTAATAAAATTATTATTCAAAATAATGATATTTTATTTAATGAAGGTGATGATGCTAGTAATATGAAAGTTTATTTAATTAAAAAAGGAGAAATTGAATTAAGTTGTAATAAAAGTATATATGAAATAAATGATATTTTTATTGGTTTAAATTATAAAGATTTAGTTGATCCTGAAGATGAAGATGAAATATTAAATAGAGAAACAGATGATTATATAAAATTTAAAAAAAAAAAAAATTTTATTAAAATACAATATTTACAAGGAAATGATATTCTTGGATTAAATGATGCAGTATATAAAGAAAAATATCTTTATACTGCAAAATGTACAAGTTCTTTTGCATCTTTATATGAAATTCATATGAATTTTTTAAAATTAATATTACATTCTGATTTAAAAGTTAAAGAAAGCTTTGAAAGAATTGAAATGATTCAAAGGAATCTTATTATTAAATTACTTTTAAAACAAAGAATTAATAAAAAAGATTTTTTTGATTATAAATCTAAAGTTATGAGTGGAGTATCTTTTGGTTGTATTAAATTTAATAATATTAAAGATAGAAATAATTCATTAAAACAATTATTAGAAGAAAAAGAATTAAAAAAAAGGAATTTAAGTTCAAAAAAAGTATCAAGACATAAAGCAAAGATAAGAATATTAATAGATAATACTAAAAAAATATTTAATGAAAATCCAAGATTATTTGAAAATTCTTCTAAAAAATATAAAAAAATGCCATCAAGAAATACAATAATAAATTCAACATTAAATCAAAATTTTGCAACTTATAATTCAGATTTACCAAAAGAATATAATTTAAATCAATTTAAAACTATTTCATCTGCTGAAGAAGAACTACCAAAAATTAAAGAATCAAAAATTTTTTCAAGTCCTAATACTTTTAATTCTACAAATACAAAATATTCCAATTCAATTAATCATACTACTTCTCATTTTAAAGATAAAATTAATGAAAAAAGAAATAAAAGTAATATTAAAAGTTATGATTTTAATAGTAGAAATAAAAATAATAAATATTTGGATACATTTAATAACTTAAATCCAAGAAAATTAATAACTTCTGCTATGAAAAGAAAAAAAACAAAGGAGATTTTAAATCAATTACCTAATTTTTATTATAATAATTTAACTGATAAAAAAATGACAATTTTTAATATGTCTAATAAAAGGATTTTTAAAAATGTTTTAAAATTTGATTAACATCTTTTTTTGTAAAAATACAATTTGGTTTAGGTTTAAAAAATTAAATTTTTAATATTTATCAATATTGAAATATTTATTGTAAATATAATTGTATAGAAAAAATAAAAAAATAAATAATCTTTTGAAAAATTTAAAAGAATAAATAAAAAATTTAATATATATATTTAATTAACTTATCTACCCATTTTATTATTACTATATATTGGAATAAATAAAAATAAGAATGAAAAAAATTTATAACCCAAAATATTATTTTTTATAATTTAATTTTGATATTGGTAATTCTGATAATATTTTTATTCTTCTTTTTAATCAAGAAGATGTTATAAATTTTATTTCATTTTCTGTAAGTTCTTTTTTAAATTTGTTTTGAAATTATCATTTATTGATTAATGCTTCTTTTAATTTATTATTTCCTATTAATGCATTTGATTCTATACAACATAATTTTTTTCATATATATTACCCATAATTTTTTTATATTATTAACAAAAATTTTTATTATTAGGAAAAAATTGATAAAATTTATTTATTATTTATATTAAAAAAGAATTTAAAGGATTTTCTCCATCATTACTAAATAATAATATTTAAAAAAAATGTTAAATGCTTTAGTACAACAATCTTTAATTTTAACTGGAACTAATTTAACAACAGAACAACAATTTGTATTATTTTTCAATGCATCAATGGAACAATCAAATTACATATTAAATGATAGAGAAAACATATTAAAAAACCTAAAAAACGTATTTGGAAAATATGAATTAAACTACCTAAAAAACAACATAGAATACAAATTAACATTATCAAATTCCTCAAATGGAAAAATGAAAATAATGTTAGAATCAACAAAAAAGAAAATAACAATAGAAAGAAAACCTCAAAATTACATAAAAAATATAAATTTATCAAAATTAGATGAAAAATCTTTAGAATCATTTAACACTTTTTTCCAAGATTTTATAAAAGATTATGAATCAGATCCATTTTCTTCAAATAAACAAAATAACAATATAAACTCAAATATAAATAATATAAATAACATAAATAATACATTTTCCAATCCAGAAATAAATAATAATCCAATTAATAATAATCCATATACACATAATCCTTATTTACAAAATAATCAAAGAAATAGACCTTATGTTCCAATTAATGGTAATTTAATGGGACCTAATAATTTCCCTTTTAGACCTAATATTGGTAATTTTGGAGCAAGATATGATCCAATTTCACCTTTTGGTCCTGATATTGATTTTGCTCCTCAATATGATGAATTTGGAGTACCTATTAATCCACTTTTGAGAAATAGAAATCAAGGTTTTAGTGATATTAATCCTTTTGGAAATATTAATCCTAATAATAGTAATAATATGTTTGGAGGGAATTTTGGAGGGTTTATTTAGATTTTAGATTTTTTGAATAATTGATTATTTTTTATTTTTTGTAAATTTTTTTTTTAATTTTTTTTTTTAATGAAAAATTTTGAAAAAAAATTTGAAAATGAATCTGTTAAATTATTTAATGATTTAAATCAAATGAATATTGATAAAAAAAGTAATATTATTGATTATGAAATAATAAGAAATATACTTTCAATAAATTATAATAAAAATAATGAAAATAATAATATTCCTTTTTATAAAATAGCATCATCTTATAATTTTGCTAATGGAATTAAAGATGGAAATTTTAATAGATATTCATATAATAAAGAAATATTTAATAAACAAGATTTTATTAATTTTGCAACAGGAAAAAATTTTAAAGATTTAATATTTGAAAATGATAATATTAATGAAAAAAGATTTGAAGTAGAAAATTATTCAATGCTTTATGAATTATTAGGAGGAAATAAAGATGGTATTAAAAAAAATGATATTACATCATGTATTGAAAATGCATATTTTTCTTTAAATAATTCTGAAATTCCTAAAAAACAATTAGAAAAAGAAATTGAAGAAATTATGACTTATTTAAGTACAGATGAAGAAAAATTATCAATGAATGATTTTTTAAATATCATGACTTGTAATACTCCACTTCCTAAAGATAATGATTCTATATTTTAGAAAATTATTTTTTTATAATATATGAATTAGAAATTATATATTATAATATTGAAATATATTCAAATAATTTTAAATTATTGAAATATTAAGAAAAAAAAATTAAAATTAAACTATTTATTTTATAACTGCTGAATAAAAAAATTTATGATTGAAATCAATAAATTTTTAAATATACAAAGAACAATTTGAGAATATCAAACTTTTTAAAAATATTATGCATTAATTAGTTTTATAACATTATTTATAAATATATTTTTATAAATTATATAAATCATTTTTTCTCATAAATATTTTAAAAATAATTGTATAAAATTATATTGAAAATATTTTTTTATACTTCATGATAAATAGAAAAAAATTATAATAATTCCTTTTAAAAATATTATAATAATATTATATTAATTTTCAAAAATAAAAAGGTAAAATCATTCTTCTTCATAAAAATGATTAATTTCAGAATTTGAATTTTTTGTTCTTTCAAAACTTATTTAAATTAAATCTTTATTCTTTACATTATCAATAAAATTTAATTTTTAAAAAATTTAATTTTCTTTTCAACAATATATCAACAATATTGAAGAACTTTTTAATAAAATAAATACACATAAAGGTATTGAAGAAATATTTTATTTTTCAGAAGGAATTCCAATTAAAATGATTTAATAATGAGCAATTTATTTATTTTTTCATAATAATCACTTCATTGTTTAATAAAAAAAAAATAAAAGTAATTCAATAAATTTAATAAATAAAGATTTAAATATTATTGAAATTAGTAAAATAAAAATTAAATTATAATTACTTCAGAAGATAATTTTATTTTAATTATTGTTTTCAAAATCATTCAGCAAATATTTAAATAAATATAATTAAATGAAAATAAAAATATAAATATGAACAATCATTAAAATAATATTTATAAAATATTTAATATAAATTAAAATTTAAATAATTAGATATTTTAAAATGACAGATCATCATTTAATAAACAATTCAGGAGGATATAATGAATATATTAATTTGAAAGAAACATTTAAATTTTCTTCAAATAATTATCTTATATTTTATTTAAATGATATATATAATGATTTATCTTTTAGAATTCCAAAAGAAATAAAAATAAAAAATAAGAAAGTAATTACTCCAACAGGATTGACAGATATAATATTTTCAGAATATTTAAATTTGAATTTTTATATTTGTGAAAAATTATTTAATTCTTTAGAAAAGCAAAAAGATGGATTTTTACATAAACAAGATTTTGTAAATGGACTTTATAATTTATATCTAGGTTCCTTTAATGATTGTGCTCAAATAATTTTTTCTTTATTTGATTTTAATCATGATGGTATTATTAATAAAGATGATATGAAATTATTACTTTCTTATATTCCACAAATTGATAATGAATATAAAAAACAAATTCAATTATTAAAAAAATTAGATAAAATTATTGAAGAAACTTTTGATGGTGAAAATGAATTATTATTCAAAGAATATTTAAATTCATTAAAAAGTAAAAATTCAGAAAGTTTTCTTCAATTAATGATATATTTTTATAAAAACAAACCATTTGATATAGAAACAATTAATTTATATCAATTTAAAAAAAAACAAATATCAAAAAATCATTTTAACCTCCAATCAAAATTATCAAATTTTTCACCAAATAGAAAAGACTCAATAGGTCAAAAAGAAAAAAAATTATTTCAAACTTTAAGAAAAAACAGAAAAAGTACAAGTAACGATTACAATAAATCATCATTAACAAACATATCAAATAAATATTTAAATCAATATCATTCAACAAAAAAATTACCAAATCCAATAACATTATTTAAAGAAAAACAAAACACATCATCATCATCATTAAATATATTAAAAAAAACAAATTCAAAACCATTTTTATTAAAAAAAACATCTTCAAATAAAAATAGTCCATTAGAAATAAATCAAAATTTCAAAAAAATAAATAATTTCCCAATTGGAAAAAGTGTCCTTCATCAAAATTTAAAAAATAAAAGAAAATCAATTGGTGAATCAACAACAAATAATAGTAAAGATAGTTCAACAAATTTACCTTTATTAAGTAATAGTCCAAATTTATCAAATAATACAAATCAAAAATCAAATAAATTAAAATATAAATTAAGTCCAGTTTTTAAAATTTTTCCTAAATTTTCTCCACCTACTATTTCACATAATATTGAAAATGAAACTGAAGAACCTCCTGAATTTTGTTTATATGATGATGATAATAATAATGATGAATTTAAATTAGAATTTCAAGAAGTTGAAAAAAATGATAATTTTAATATTGAAAATAAAACTGATGAAGAAAAAAAAAATATTAGTAAAAAATTAGATTCTTATAGGAAATTTAAAGCAAGTTTACCTAAATTTAATTTTAATTTAGAAGATTATTTATTTAAATATGATGATGACTTAAATATTCAAATTATAAAAAAGTATTTTTGTGCTGTTAAAGATTGTGATTTATTATTTTTTTCTTCAAATTTGAAAAATGAGTTAAATTTAATTATTAATATTAAAGGGGCTTATATTAAAAAAGGAGAAAATATTATGGTTGCTAAAGAAACTTATTATACTTTAATAATTATATTTTCAAATAATAAAAAAAGATATTTATATTTTTTAAGTGATATTACTAGAAATAAATGGTTTAATAAATTAAAAGATAATAATAAAAATTATGATTTTAATGAATTTTATATATTAAAAGAACAAATAGGAGAAGGTTACTTTGGTAAAGTTCAAAAAGGAATAAATAAAAATACAAGAAAAGAAGTTGCAGTAAAAGTAATAAACAAATCAAAATTAAGTTATAAAAATTACAAATTAATTCATCATGAAATGAATATAATGAAATTATTAAATCATCCTCATATAGTATCATTAGAAGATTATTTTGAAGATGATGAATATATTTATATAGTAATGAATTATTTATCAGGAGGAGATTTATTAGAATATATAGAAAAAAAAGATGAATTAATAAGTGAAAAAGAAGCAGCAAAAATAATAAAAGAAATAGCAAAAGGAATAAAATATATGAATTTATTTGGTTTAGTTCATCGAGATTTAAAACCAGAAAATATTGTTTTTGAAAATAAAGATGATATTAAAAGTTTAAAAATAATTGATTTTGGTTTAACAAAAACTTTAGCAAGACAAGAAAAAACAAATGAAGCAATAGGAACTTTAACTTATTTAGCACCTGAAGTTTTTTCTCATAAACCTTATAATAATAAAATTGATATTTGGTCTATTGGAATTATTTTATTCTTTTTATTATCTGGTTGTTTACCTTTTGATGATGAGAATAATGATGAAAATGTTATTGGGAAAAAAGTTGTTTTTTCTCAACAAGAATATCCGAAAGAATATTTTGGAACTAGAAATATTAATTGTTTGAAATTAATTGATAAATGTCTTGAAAAAAAACCAGAAAAGAGAATTTCTATTGATGAGTTTTTAAATAATGAATGGGTTAATAGAGCATCAAATTAAATTAAATTATTATTTTTTTTATTATATATATAGTTTAGAATTAGTTTTTTGTTTTATTTTGTTTTTATTAGCTTAATAAAAAGAGTTTGATAATTATCCAATTTTAGTTAGTTTTAAAAAATAAATATATGTCTTTATTTTTAAAATTTATAAATATGTATATTGATTTATTTATAAAAAAATTTATATATATTAATTTTTTTTAAATAATTTAATCTACATATTTTTTTTATTTATGTCTTTAAAATTCTTCTATAAAACTTGAACTTCTTGATGATTGAACTGGATTTGAAATTCCTACTTTCATATAAACATAAATATGAAGAAAAAAATCTCTAAAGAAAAATGAAATTAAACAATAAAATAATTGATTAAATAAGAAATTATCTCCAAAATTTCCAAAATAATTACATTCAAAATTATTAGATGATCCATTTATATTTGTAGTATTTGTAATAGTAGTATTATTAATATTATTAATTTCTTTTATATTTGTTTTATTTTTGTTATGTTTTAAAAAATTGAATAAAAGATCAATAGCAAAAGAAAGAGTAAATGTAAATGAAATATATAAATAAGTTTTCATTGTTTGTTGCATTTTTTCTAAATTTTTTTGAAAAATATCATTAATAAATATTTTATCATCTTCATTAATTAAATTCATTCCTTCATTAAAATTTTCTTTTTTTGAATAAATGAATGATAAAGTAAAAATAGAAATATTAGCAAAAAATCCAATAATAGATAATAATATTTCAATATTAGGTTTATTATAATAAATAGTAAATGGAGGATATTCAAATAAACCAATTAAAAAAAATATAATACAAATAATTAAAATTCCAACAGAATAATAATTTGTAATTAATGCAGTTATAATTGGAATTTTCCATAAAATAGTCATAATTAATAAACAACATATTGTTATATTTTCTGCAAATTTTAATATTGATATAAAAACTGAAAGAATAAAATAATCATTGATAATAAATTCAAAACAAAATAATAAAGATTGAATAAAAGATAGAATTATAATTAATAAATCAAATTTTTCAAAAAGAAAAAAAATTCCTTCTTTGTATAATTTATATAAACTTCTAAAATATATTAATGCTAAAAATAACATTGAAATAATTTCACAAAAATAAAAAAATTTACTCCAAGATGTTGTACCAAAACAAATATTCATTTATTTAAATTTGGCATTTAATTTTTTTATAATTTTTAATTATTAATTTAATATTTTATTTACTTTATCATTTTTTTTTATTTTTAAAATTTTTTATCTTTAAATGAAATTTAACAGTACTTTATTCCTTACAATTTCTTAATAATTAAAAAAGAATAATGATTAATATAATATAATAAAAATATAAATATATTAAAAATGGAATATTTTACTATAAAATGAGTAATATAAATGAAAACATTTTCTATTAATAAAAGTTAAAAAAACTAATTTTTGAAATTAAATCTAAAATTTCCTTGTTTAACCAAAAGAATAATAATCCCATTACTCAAAAAATACCCAATAAAAACATTTTAATTATGTGTGAGGGGAAATTTAAAAAAATAAAAATAAGTAACACCACCCTCTAA
>Ga0256407_10013663_pt1 | contig 10830 bp, 4 predicted proteins | sample RumenRJG_04DNA_FD_193489 | JGI IMG/M metagenome (GOLD analysis project Ga0256407, IMG submission 193489) | Bovine rumen microbial communities from Lethbridge, Alberta, Canada - RJG_04 | ecosystem: Host-associated > Mammals > Digestive system > Stomach > Rumen | place: Canada: Alberta | collected... | reverse complement strand
ATTCCAGTAATTTGATTTTTTCCAAGAAAGCATTTAATATAATAAATATTCGAAAAAAATCTTTTAGGTTTTGCTTTAATAATAATATATTGAAAAATAGGACTTAAATCATCAGCTCCTGCATCTGTATTTTTTCCAGTTGAAAATTTAATAGTTGTATTAATTGCATTATGAGCATCTGCAATTGATTTTAATTTATCATAAACTGTTTTACCTTCATCAATTTTACTTATACATTCTTCTGCAAATTTTAATTCGTTTATGTATATTTTTTTTATTTCTAACATTTCTGGTTTTATCCATGATAATTTACATACTTTTGAATAAAATTCTTTGTCTTTTTTGAGAGAATCTTTTGGAAAAACTGATTTGTATATTTTTTTCAATATGTAATTTTGAATTCCATTTTTTATATATGTTTTTTCTATTTCTAATTCATTTTTAAATATTTCTGATTTATTTATTTCTAATTCTATTATATTTAAATAGTCTTTTAATGTTTTGTATATTTTATGTTTTTGTTCTCCATTTCTTATATCTTCTTGTACATAATAATAAACTGGATTTGGTAAATTTTTTAATTTTTGTTCTGTTGATGTAAATATTTTTATAAAGTCTGATATTTTATTTATATTTAATATATTTGGATCATTTGAATTTTTTTGATTATTTATTATTTCAAATGTTGGTGGTGTGTTATCTTCTTCATCACTATCTTCATTTTTATTTTGATTTATTATTGAATTTGAATCTAATTTTGATTTATTTAATTTAAATTGTACTTTAATTTCTTGTTTTAATATAAATTTTTCCATTTTCATTAATCTTTCAATTTGTCTTATTCTAAATATATTCTTTTCAGTTTTTTCTATTATTTTCTCAGAACATCTTTGATTTAAACCAAAACGTGTATTAACTATTGAACTATATTTTCTTAATTGACTTAAAGTTTCTTCTTCTTCTTTAAAAATTAATTCATATAATTTTTCAAAATCATTGTTTATATGATTTTCACTTAACATTTCAATATTATTTGATATATATTGAGAATACCAAATTAAAGGAATTCCATTATATAATTCACTATTTTCATTATCACCATAATCTTCTAAAGTATATTTTAAAGCTAAAAAAACATTTTTTGAACTATTTGAAATATTTAAATAAGGGTAATCTTTACTATTTAAATAATTTAATCCAGTTAAAACAGTTTTAATACATATTTTAATTCTATGTAAAATAAAATCAATATCATTATCCTCTTCAATTTTTTCTGATATTTCTTTTTGATTAAGTAAATAACTATATTGTGGATTTTCATATTCTTTTATAATAATAAAAAATTTTATTTCATTGTTACTTTTTATAATTTCTTGTTCTAATTTATATTCTTCATTAATAATTCTTTTTATTGTTTTAGAAAAAAAATCATATCTTGGAAGATCTTTAAATTCATCTAATCTATTTCTAATTATTTGAATTAAAAAAAGTATATCTTCAATACTAAAACAAATACATTGTACTGTATAAATTTCTTCAATATTAATATCAAAATATTTATATAATTGATTACCTTTATATTCTTTTTTTATTTCATTTGCCACATTTCCATTTACTATTAAATTATTTATAATATATAAATCATCATCTTCTTCTAATTTTTTTTGTAATAAATCATTAACTACTTTTGGTAAAGGAACATCAATTAAATTATCATAAAATTTATTAATTAAAGGAATTACTTCAATAATATAATGATTAAATATAGTTAAATCAGTTTCTAAATTTGATTCAAAAAAACTACCTCTATTTATTTTTGTTAATATCTTTGCAATTTCAATTAAACAATTTCTAGTTTTTTTTGATAATATTGATGTAGTTATTGCATTTATATCACTATTAATTAAAATTGGTAAAATACATTTTCCAAAAATAAATTCTCCTATAAAAGCATTTTTTTCATATTTACTTATTCTCTTAAATTTTTTTTTAATTAACATATAAATAATTTTACTAATACATCTTATTGAATAAGGTATTGTTGCTATTTTGTCTATTAAAGATTGAATTATTAAATCAATATATTTTTGAAGACGTAAAAAATTTTCTTTATATTTTTTTAATATTTCATATTTATTTTGTTGAGGAAATTCTTTTAAACTAATTAAAAATTTTTTATTTGTAAAAATATCTGGATCTATATTTATTTTTTCTATTTGACGTATATAAAATTCTCTTAAATTATTGTCTTTTTCTTTATTAATTCTTTCATTTAATTCATCTTGTGTTAATTCAATAGTATATTCATTATTATAATTTGAATATTTTCTTGATTTTGAAAGTGATTCAGAAGAGTTATTATTATCAATATTTACATTATTTTTTAAATCATCTTCTTCTTCTTCTTCTTCTTCAATTTCTTTTTTTTCTTTAAAAATAAATTTTGTATGAAAATTAATTTTAGAATGAGGAATATTTTGAGTTAAAATAATATTTTCAGGTTCATAAATATTTTCCATTTCATTTCCTTCATTATATTTATTTTTTGTAATTTTATCAATATAATTTTTAATATTACCTAAATTTAAATCAATACATTTTTCAGTATTATTTTCAATAGTCATAATTAAAGAACCTAAACACATAGAAATAAAATTTTTTAATTCTTGTTTTTTAATATAACTTTTAAGAAACAAACCAATAATTGAATTTTCAGAATCAAAAAAAGCAGAAACAGATGCACTATTCATTGAAGAAATTTCTTTTTCTAAAAGTAAATATATTAAAATTAATAATTCTTCTTGTTCTGGATTTGGAATAAGAATATTATCATAGAATTGAGAACAAAATAAATCAATTAATGATTCTATTTCTTTTTTATTATTATTTAATATATTTTCATCTTCTATTATTGATAAAATTTTTAAAACATAATCATAATTATTTCTTAATAAAAATAAAAGTTTTTGTATTGGGTCATATGCATCTCCTAAATACTTTTCTATGTCTTTATATTCTTTAAATTTTTTTATTTTATTTAATTCATTTTTATCTATTAAAATTATATTTTCAAAAATTTCACGAGTTTCTAATTTTGAAATATAATATTTTCTATAATTATCTTCTATTTTATTTTTATATATTTGAAGTTGTGATGATATCATTTCTTTTAATGTTATTTCTTCTTTTATTATTTTTTGAAGAATTAACCATTTATTAATTATTTCATTTACTTTATCTTCTTCATTTGAGTCATCTTTTTTTTTCCCTGTATTAGTGTTTGAAGAATCCATTTTTCTATTTTTTGATTTTTTAATACAATTCGAATTATTTTTTTTAATTTAATTTTATTATTATGGTTAAATATATGAAAACTTTTAGGAAAATTCAAAAAAAAGAATGGGAAAATTATTATTTTGATTACAAATCATTAAAACATTATATAAAAGAAAATTTAAATAATCAAAATAATGAAGTTTTAAAGAATTTAACATTAAAAATTGATACAGAAGTGAGAAAAATTTTTGTTTTTTATATAAATAAAGAATCAAAAATTTATGTTTCAATTAATCAATGTTTACATAATAAAGAAAATTATAATAAATATGATGAAGTTAATTTATATAATGAATTAAATATCCTGTCTGGAATATCTGTTTTATTATATGATTTAGTTATTTATTTTAAATATAATATTTTAGCACTTCAGAAAATATTAAAGAAAATTGATAAAAAATTTATTTCCATTACTAATAAAAATTTTACATGTAACTATTTGAGTTCTAAAATTAATGATGATGGAAGTGATTTAAATTATATATTTAAATTTAAAATTATTAATGAAGTAATTCCTCTTATTGAAGAATTAAAAAATATAATTCAAACCTCTTTAAATAATTTAAATTCAAATAAAACATTTATACATGAACAATCAAATTTATTAATTATAAAAAATAATAATGAAACATCAAATAATATTCAATCAATTAAGAATAAGATTGAAGATTATATAAAAATTATAAATATATATCAAGGAAAAATTGAAAATCCATATCGTTATTTGGAAAATATATATAAATTATGGGTAATAGAATATTTAAATTTAAATGAATCAACATTTGATTTAAATAATAATAAAATAAATAATAATACTAAATCTTCAAATAATTATGATGATTATGAAACTATATTATCATTTAGAGAAAGTAATTATAAAACAAATCTTTTTATTTTAAATTTATGTTCTATATTATATGGTATAATTGAATTTATAATTTTAACTGATGATATTACTTTTAAAAATAAAAATGATAATATATTTTCTTATAAAAAGATGACAATTATTTTTATTTGTTGTCCTATTGGAATTATAATATTAAGTTTATTTTCTATTATTATTAAAATTTGTTCATTTAAAATTTGTTTTATTTTATCAATTTTTTTCTCATTAATTGGTTCTATTCTTTATGGTTTTAATTATAATATTTTATTTAATATATTTGGAAGATTTTTTATTGGATTATCTATTAATCAATTTTTATTAATAAAATATATTATAACTTCTTCCCCAAATAAAAAAATTAATAAAAATTTAAAAAAAAATAAATTTTATAACTTTCTTGGAAAAATCATATCAAGAATAATAATTATTATTTCAATCAATATCAATAAATATTTCAATATTTTTAATGAAATTTTTTATTCATCTTGTATTTGTTCAATTTTATCTTTTGTATTATTAATTATAATCATGTCCAAATTCAAAATCAATAAAAAAGATTTTAAATATTCTGTTTTAAATAATAATATGAATAATACATTAAATAATAGTTCAGAATTAAATGAACAATTAAATATATTAAATATAAAACAAAATAATAATTCAGCTGATTTAGTTTCTAAATCTATTCAAGAAATAATTGATAAAACTTATATTAAGAATAAGATAATTTGTATTTTATGTTGTTTGATTCATTTATTTGCAACTTCTACATTTTATTCATTTCTAATTATTTTTTCAATAAATTTTACTTTACAAAAAGTAAAACTAGAAACCTATATTATATTTTGTTTTTTGATAATTTTATTTTGTAGTAGTATTTTTACTTTTATTTCAAAGAAATTAACTCAATTAAGAATTATATTAATTCCATTAATTATATCAAATATATTAATAATATTAATATATTTGTATATTAATAAAAAAAATAATCTTATTTCCTATATATTAATAGGTGTAATATTATTAATCTCACATTTATTAAATGATTTAGTGTTATATTTATATGAAAAATTAATAATAATTAATTATAAAAACTTTAACAAAATATCAATTTATATTTTTTATTTATCAGGAATTATTGGAATTATAATAGGTTATGGTAATTTTTATTTTTTAAAAGAAAAAGAATTACATTTAAAAATACTATGTTTTGGTTATTCTTTAATTTATATATTTATATTTGTTTATACAATATTCATATATAAATCTTTAAAAGTAGGTGTAATTCAAAGATTGATAAAATTGAATGATATAAATAAAAGTAATTCTAATTCAATTAATCTTTAAAATATTTATTTTAAATAAATATATATATAATTATATTTTTCAATTTAAAAATGGAAAAATATATTGATTATGATTTATTATTCACTTTCCCTAATAGTATTAATCAAGATTTTAAAGAGCCAATTGGTACCTATCAATTTAAAGATATCAATAGTTTTTTAAAATTTAATAAATTAAATAAAAAAGCCAATATTTATATTGGAATCATTGGAAATAATTTTGAACTGAAAAATAAATTATTATTTGAATTATTTAATAACCAATTAAAAGGAGAAATAAATTTAAATTATGATAAACAGAGTATTTTAAAAATTAATTTTATGACCAGTAATAATAATTTAGAATTTTATAATGGAATAATATTATTAGAAGCATTATATTCTAAAGAAGAAAATGAATATTCAAAAGAACAAAAAAAATTTTTAATTGATTTTATCTATAATAAATCAGATTTTATTTTAAATTTCAATGAGAAAAATGAAGATAACTTAGATATAAATAAGAAAATATTTTATATATGTAATTATCCAATTGATATAATTAATTATTTAAATAATTATTTTCAATTCAAATATGAAGATAAAAAATCTTTTAAAATATATTTTAATGATAAAGATAATGAGAATCCTTTAAATAAATATTCTATTAATTTTCTAAATGAAATTATTTATGATACGGCTCCTTTAAATAAAGAAACTAATATATTTGAAGAAATTAAAACAATAAAAAATCTTTTTCAAAAAAAAAAAAAAATTGAGATTTACACAATAACAAATCATTTATATATTGATACTGTTGAAGAATAATATATAAATAACTTATATATATATATCATTTAAACAAATAAATTAATTATTCTAATAGCTTTTAATCTTTATATAAATCTTTTAAAATATTTTCAACTTTAGATAAAATTTCTTCCTTTTTTTCTTTAGAATTTTCATTTTTTAATTGTTGTAAAAGAGTTCTAGGATTATTTTCTCCTTCAGGAAAAGTAATATTATTTTCATCTAAATAACCTAAAATTGCTTCAATATTTTCCATTTCTTTATCATCAACTTTTTTATCATCTTCATCACTATTTTTTTCTTTTCCAAAATCATGTTCTTTTATTTTTCTCATCATTTCATCATATTCACTTATAATTTTTTTTCTTTCTTCATTATATTTTAAATAAATCATTAATGATTTATGTAAAAATTTTTCAATAAATTCTTTAAAATTAACAGAAAGTCTTAAAAAATCACTTTTTTTTAAAACAAATAATTCACAATTTCTACTTTTTACTTTAATATTAAATCTTAATTTTTCATTTAAACACATTTCAATTTCTCCAAAATTATTATTTTTTTTAATTTCTTTAATTTCTCTTTCCCAATATTTTTTATCAAGTGAAAAAATAATAGTACCTTTAGTAATAAAATACATTTCATCAATCATATCATCACATTTATATAAAAAATCATTTTGTCCAAATTTAACAGGTTTCAATAAAGGAGCAACATAAGCAAAAAAATCACTAGGTTGATCTTTAAAAAAATATAAATTTTGAACAACTTTATCATGCATAATTTGACTTAATTCAATTCTTAATTTATTAGGTAACTCTTGTAAAAATTCCATTTTATCCTTTTGATTTCTACTTAAATCAAATTTAATAACTTTCCTTACTTTATCATATAACTCTTTATCTAAATGATATTCTTTTTTAATAGAAGCTAAAATTTTTAATTTCTCATTCATTTCTTCAGTTTTTTGATCCATAGCAGCAACAATAGAACTTAAAGAACCAATAGCAAAAGAATACATTAAAACACCAAAAGACATAATAAATAAATTATAAATTCTTTCTATTGTAGTTCCTGCACTTACATCACCATAACCAACAGTAGTAACTGTCATTAATGTCCAATAAAAACTCAATATATAAATTTGGAAATTTGATGCATCTATATAACCTAAACGTACTACCCAACAATTTGGATTTAAATCTTCTAATTTTGCTACAAAATACCATATACATGTACTTAAATGAGATAAAAGGAGAAATGTTATTAGAAATGTTATTAATTTTTCTACATTTGCATTTATTTTAAATTTTTCAAAGAATATTTTTGATAAGGATGTTGCTCCTTTTTTTCTCATTTTTGATAAACGAAGAACTTTTATTAATTTTGTTAATTTATATACTTTTGGTATTCTACTCATTTTTGAAAATTTTGTTAAATCACCTGATTTTCCATTTACAAATAACCAAAAAGGAAAAATACTAATAAAATCAATAATAAACCATCCTTGTAAATATTTAATAACAATTAATTTATGATTTTTAACTAAATTTTCTTCTTTATCATAATAAGCAGAAAAGAAATTTAATACAATATCAACTAATAATATTAAATCAATAATAATATCAGAAGTATCTTCCTTTGTATTATTTTCCTTAAAAGCAATTTTATAAGGTGTAACAACAGAACTATATAAAACTAAACATGCAATTAAAACATCCCAAAATTGTTTAAAAAGTGAATCAGGTAAAATTAAACATTTTGTTTTTTTTTCATCTTCACTTTCTGAATCTTCAGAATCTGTATCACAAATTTTTTCTCTTTTTATTAATTTTCTATTATCTTTTTCAAAATCATCTTCTGATTCATCTTCTTCTGAAGAATATCTTGATTTTAATGTACTTGATGTTAATTTTTTACTTTTATCATTTTCTGAATTTGAATTTGATTTACTTGTCTTTGATGAATTTGATGAGGAAGATTCATCTTTTAAATATTCTTTTAAATCTTTTTTTTGTTTATTATTAAACATTGTAAATGTTTCTAATAATTTATTTTTTGCTATTTCATCTTCTTCAAATGATTTTGATTGAATATAGGAATTTGAATTTGTTTTTTTCTTTTTAAATGATGCTGTTTTTTTTACTAAATTTGTATCATCTAATAAGAGATTATGTGAATTTGGTTTTATTGTTGTTTTAAATTCTTTTTTTAATAAATCTCTTTTTGAACTTGTTAATAAATTATTTATTGTATCAGCAACTTCATTATTTGTATTTTTGGAATTGTTTGTATTAATCATTTTTTTTTATTTTTTTTTTTAATTTTTAATAATATTAATTTATCAAAATTTATCTAATTTCATTAAATTTTATAATATATATAAATTTTCTAAAAATGAAATTTTTTTTTTCTTATTTATAAAACCTATGATTTTTCTTCTAATTTATAATAATAAATATAATCTTAAAGACAATAAAATCCAAAAAAAAATACTTTCATTTTTTATTTTTAGGTGTATAAAAAATAACAGTCATACATTTATTTTTAAATTTCTGCGAAATCGCAGTTCTAATATAATTACAATCATTAGGACAATGACAACAAGAGCAAATATGATTTAAATTAACATGAGGATAAATCATAATACTTTTATAAGAATTATTATCAGAAAGTAAATTTTTTTCATAAACTTTTAAAAATTTAGGATTTCCAATTTCAGATTGATGAGTATTATAATCAATAACATAAGGTCTAGAATAATGTAATGGAATATTAGGAGCATCAGAATTCATTTCATCTCTTTTTGGATTATAACAATTATAATCTTTAATATTTTTATTTTCTTCATTTTCTTTTTCTGAATTTATTTCAATTTTATAATTTTTTAAATCAATTTGATTATTAATATTATTATGTCCATCATTTACCTTTTGATAATTATTTGAACATTTCCATATTCCATCAATTATAAATTTAAATTGATGAATTTCTCTTGGGAGATTTATATTAAATTCGAAAAATCCAGTTTTTGGATTTTTTACCATATCTATAAACATTTTCCAATTTGATAAAAAACTTCCTGTTATTTTTACTTTATTTCCTCCTTCTTTCCATTCAAATTTAAAAGGAACTTTATTATCTTGTGTAATTGTTGTTTGAGTTTGATTTTTTGTTGTTGTTTCACTTATTGTTGAAAAGGAATTTTTTCTCTTTTCTTTTTTAATTGATGTTGATGATGATGATTCACTTTTCATTCCATTATAACTACTCAGTGTTGAAGGATCTAATCCGTGTTTACTTTTTAGTAAATTATCCTCACTTTTACTTGTTTGAGTTCCCATTTTTTTAAATAATTTAATTTTGAATTCTTTGCTTTTTATTTAATCAATATTATTAATTTAATGTATTGAAAAAAATCATAATAATGATTAAAAAAGAATTAAATTAATTAATAATAAAAAATAATATAAATATTTTTACTAAAAAAAAATTAATCCAAAAAAATAAATATTTAAAAAAAATAAAAAAATGTTTTTGCCAAAACAAACATTACTTCTTTTAATAATAATCCAAATAACACTCCAATCCCCCAAATTAACTTCAGAGGAAAAGTGTGAATGTGAATATTCAACTCTTCATCAAGATTGGGGAAACCCAAAAATAAAACCAAAAAATATAACAGAAATATGTGAATACGTCTCAGAATGTTGTCCAGGAAAATATTTCACAATATTAAAATTAAAATATTGTTCAAATATTCACATTTCAATAGTAATGATAATAATAATAATAATAATTCTCCTTTCATTTTATTTTCTATCATCAACAGGAAATGATTATTTAGCAAATGTATTAGGAAGAATATCAGAAAAATTAAAATTATCACAAAATTTAGCAGGATTAACTCTTCTTGCTTTAGGTAATCAAGCTCCTGATATTGCTGTTGCTATTGTTGCTGGTGAAGGTTCTAATGAAGGATTCTCTACTGCTTTAGGTAGTTTATTAGGTGGTGGAGGACTTGTTGTTGGATTAGTTTGTAGTTCTGTTATTATACTTGGGAAAGGTGTTAAGGTTTATAGAGGTAATTATGTTAGGGATATTGGAATTTATATTATTGCTCTTTTTGTTATTGTATCTTTTGGGATTTTTACTAAGAAAATTTATTTTTGGATGAGTTGGGTTATTTTCTTTATGTATATTATTTATGTTGTTGTTTGTATTATTATGGATCAGAAAGGGAAGGAAAAAATGAATATGGAAAATAATGATATGAATAAAAGCTTTTTGGGTAATAAGGATTTTTTAGTTAAATTATATGATGAAAATCAAGAATCTTATGTTGTTGAGGAAACTAGTAGTGACGAAAAAGCTATTACTGATGATTTTGATGATTCAAATGATAATAGATTAATTCCTGAAGATATGAACATTTCAAATGAATTAAATGAAAATAAAGAAAAAACCAAAAAA
>Ga0256407_10013662_pt1 | contig 10832 bp, 5 predicted proteins | sample RumenRJG_04DNA_FD_193489 | JGI IMG/M metagenome (GOLD analysis project Ga0256407, IMG submission 193489) | Bovine rumen microbial communities from Lethbridge, Alberta, Canada - RJG_04 | ecosystem: Host-associated > Mammals > Digestive system > Stomach > Rumen | place: Canada: Alberta | collected... | reverse complement strand
AACCCAAACCCCAAGATTTATTTTTACAGCAGGAATCTTCAAGGCCGGAAAGCTCAAAAGAAGATATCGTTAGATCAGACATCTTAAGATCGGATAATCCGGACCAGAAAGTTTCAGATCAGAAAGTCTCAGATCAGAGAGTCTCAGATCAGAAAGTCTCAGATCAGAACTTCGACAGTTTCTTTTCTGATCTTACGCCCGAAGCTCCCGCACCAAAAGCAACGGTCACTTCGGCTGAAGATATCACGTTTGGAAAGACAGTATTTCTTTCTGAAGATGATGAAGCACCGGATAACATTCTCGAAGACAAGAAAGGAAAAGAATATAAGATTGATCATTTCCCTTTCCTTATAGGGAAGATGTCTGACTCTGCGGATCTTGTTTTAAATGACAGAACGGTAAGCCGTATCCATGCAAGGATAACCACTGAGAACGATCATTATTTCATCCAGGATTGCAATTCCACAAACGGAACTTTCTTAAACGGTATGGAGCTTAAGGGTGACGAGATGGCCATGCTGTCCAAAAACGATGAGATAGAGATAGGCCATGTGAAGCTGAGTTACAGGTGAAGCGAAATATCCGTCCGGATCGTGGATATAGTTTCGGTAATGATAAGGCATAGCGTGTATAATATTGATTGAAGCAGATCAACACAAAATCTGATATTTCATAAAGAAAGGCGGATTTCTATGTCATCACGTTATGTAATGTCTCTTGACGCAGGTACCACAAGCAACAGATGTGTGATCTTTGATTATGACGGCAGAGTGGTCTCCATGGTCCAGAGAGAGTTTACACAGATATATCCAAACCCCGGCTGGGTGGAACATGATGCCAATGAGATATGGTCAACTATGCTGGGAGCAGCGGTGGAGGCGGTTTTGAAGGCCGGCTTGTCAGCCGGGGATATCGCAGCCATCGGTATCACAAACCAGCGCGAGACCACAATCGTGTGGGATAAGTCCACGGGAGATCCTGTCTGCAATGCTGTAGTATGGCAGTGCCGCAGGACTGCTGAGTACTGTGACAGCCTTAAGGAGAAGGGACTTACCGACATGATCCGGGAGAAGACAGGTCTTGTGATAGATGCCTACTTCTCGGGAACCAAGCTCAAGTGGATCCTGGACAATGTTCCCGGAGTAAGGGAGAGAGCGGTCAAGGGAGAGCTCTTATTCGGTACGGTAGAGACCTGGCTTATATGGAAGCTGACCAAGGGACGTGTTCATATCACGGATTATTCCAATGCTGCCCGTACTATGATGTTCAATATCAATACTCTTGCATGGGATGCCGATATCCTTAAGGAATTCGACATACCTGCATGCATGCTTCCCGAACCGAAGCCTTCCGGTGAAGTATACGGAATGGCAGATGCAGTATGGTTCGGTAAGGAGATTCCCATTGCGGGAGCTGCCGGAGACCAGCAGGCCGCACTCTTTGGCCAGAACTGTTTTGATAAGGGAGAAGCCAAGAATACTTACGGTACGGGATGCTTCCTGCTCATGAATACGGGAGAAAAACCTGTATTTTCCAAGAACGGCCTTGTGACCACCATAGCCTGGGGCAGAGATGGCAAAGTGAACTATGCTCTCGAGGGTTCTGTATTCATTGCGGGAGCTTCCATCCAATGGCTGCGCGATGAGATGCGGCTCATCGAATCATCCGCAGACTCGGAATATATGGCTGAGAAGGTAGACGACACCAACGGTTGTTATGTGGTGCCTGCTTTTACGGGACTTGGAGCTCCTTATTGGAATCAGTATGCCAGAGGCACCATTGTGGGAATAACCAGAGGTGTCAATAAATATCACATTATAAGAGCGGTTCTGGAATCCATTGCTTATGAAACATATGATGTGCTCAAAGCTATGGAAGCAGATTCCGGTATAAAGCTCGGGATGCTGAAAGTTGACGGAGGAGCCAGTGCCAATGATTTTCTGATGCAGACTCAGGCTGACATCATCAACAGACAGGTTGCCAGACCGGAATGCGTCGAAAGCACGGCAAAAGGAGCAGCCTATCTTGCGGGACTGGCTGTGGGATTCTGGGAATCAGAGGAAGATATCAAGCGCCATAACCGCACGGACAGGGTATTTGAACCGAAGATTGAGGAAGAAGTAAGACGCAAACGGATAGAAGGATGGCAGCGTGCGATCCGCACCGCTTCATTCTGGGCAGAGGAAGGATAAACCCCTGCGCCATACCCCCGGCGCTCTTGTATAACTCCTTGGATATGTACTATAATTTAGTAACATATATCCAAGGGGTATTTTTATATGAAATTTGTTCCAGCAGAAAAACTCAAAGCGGGTATGCGACTTGCGAGACCGATCTTTAATAAGACCGGTGTTCTTTTGTATGACCGCAATACCAAGCTTACGAGACAGGGAATTTCCAGTATCAGGAATTTCAATCTCATAGGTGTGTATATACTTGAGCCTGCCGAACCGCTGCCTCCTTTGACAGAGGAAGACAGAGCTTTTGAACGTTTCCAGACTATGGGAGTGTTTGCTCTTCGTGATGTGCTGTCGGAGCTTCGCCAGTACGGTAATGAAGGCCCTTTGGTAAAGCTTACGGATGAGATCATAAGGCACTACGGTCTTAAGCCCGGCAAGATCACTTTTACACAGAATCTTCGAAGCGCGGAGGACAACGTATATAAGCATTCTCTTAATACGGCCATCCTTTCCGCAGCTATCTTCAGCAAGCTTTCTAACGATCCTAACAGCGCAAGAAGGGTTGTAATGTCTGCGCTTCTTCATGATATGGGATTGCTGGATGTTCCCCTTCCCATACTCCGCAAGACTACGGCGGAGCTGACGGAAGAGGATTATGAAGTGATCGATAAGTGCAGGGTCAACGGACATAATCTCATTCTTGAAAAATGTCATCTCGACAGTACGGTTTTGAAGAATATCGCCCTGCTCATCAGGGATATCAAGGAACGTCGCGACGATTTCCATACAGTCAGCATAGTTCCCGATATGCAGCTTGAGACTCTTAAGACAGCATATCTTTTTGATACTCTTACTGCTATGAAAATGGGGGAGGAGCCCAAGTCTGATATAGAGGCTTACAGATTCCTCCATCACCCTAAGAATCATGTAAATGCACAGACAGTTAAGGCTCTTACACAGGCGATCAAGATCGTTCCGGTAGGATGCTGCGTCAGATTTACCAATGGCGATAAGGGAATCGTTCTTACCGAGAACGAGAATGATATTCTTCGACCTTTCGTATTGTCATTTCGTGACAACAAGATCTATAACCTCTCGGATGGTCATGTGTTTGAGAAGATCCAGATCGAAGACGTTCTTAAGACCATGGACAACAGACACGTTATGACGGACCAGTACGAGAAATACAGAGAAGCGCTTAAGACCGGCAAGGCTAAGACTGTTTCACTGGAATCGTAATCAATCGTATTAAGGGATCGGATAAATATGCTTAAGGAAAGTTTGTGTGGCGAGGGTTGGCTCGTCAGAGAAAAAGGTGCGGCCAGCGGATATAAGGCCAAGGCACCCTGTTCTGTTTTATCTGTTCTTATGGAGCAGAAGCAGATCGATAATATCTACTACAGGGAAAATGAAAAGAATGCTTTTGCCTGTCTTGAAAAGGATTATGAGTTTATAAAGAATTTTTCCGTTAGTGGCGAGCATATGCAGCAGGAATCTGTTGAGCTCGTTTTTTACGGACTGGATACATGCACGGAGATATATCTTAACGATGAGCTCCTGGGACGTACAAGGAACATGCACAGGACTTATCGTTATCAGGTTAAGGATAAGATCCGTGTAGGAGCAAACGAACTTCGTATTGTATTCGAATCACCTCTCAGATTCATTTCCGAATACAGACCCGAGGATAATAAAAAGTCAGACTATACTCCCACCGGTGCGGTTTTCGGAGGACAGTACCTTCGAAAGCCTCACATGATGTTCGGATGGGACTGGGCTCCTTCGCTGCCCGATATAGGAATATTCAGGGATATCACTATCGAAAGCTTCTCCAAGGTAAGGATCAGTGATGTATTTTTCTCACAGGATCATTACGGAGATGAGCTGATCGTCAGAGTGGACCCCATACTGGAATATACGGATCCCATACCGGTTGAGATCGCGGTCAATATAACCGGCGAGGAAGAGAGAACCGTTATGACCAGGATGCCGGAGCCGGGAACAGTTGAATCCGATCCGGGCGAGAATGAATTTGTGATACCTATTCAGTCTCCTCAGTTATGGTGGCCAAACGGAATGGGACCTCAGCCCCTTTATACCGTTACCGTTTCCGTAAGAAAAGCCGACAAGGCTTATGATGAGAAGACATATCAGATCGGCCTCAGAACAATAGAGGTTGAGAGGAAGAAGGATGAGAAGGGAGAGTCCTTCTGCTTTGTGGTTAACGGCAGAAAGATGTTTGCACGCGGTGCCGATTACGTTCCCGAGGATTCCGTCTTCTCCAATATCACCGAGAAGAAAACCGTATCCCTTGTTGAGAATGCAGCTAAGGCTAATTTCAACTGCCTGCGTGTATGGGGCGGCGGCTATTATCCGTCCGATGCTTTCTATGAAGCATGCGACAGATTCGGTATCGTTGTATGGCAGGATCTTATGTTTGCCTGCAACACATATGAGATGACCGGACAGTTTGAAAGGACAGTGCTTGCGGAGATCCATGATAATGTAAGCCGTATCCGTCATCATGCTTGTCTCGGTCTCTGGTGCGGCAATAATGAGATAGAATCTTTCTGGTCGGGCAATGGAGTTTTCTCCAAGGAGCCTTTGGCTCTTAAGTCCGATTACGTAAAACTATTTGAATATCTGCTTCCGCGTGCGGTGGCAGCGGATGATTCCCAGACCTTCTACTGGAATTCTTCACCTTCATCGGGAGGAAGCTTCGATGCTCCTGACGATGAGAGCAGAGGAGATACTCATTACTGGGATGTATGGCACGGCGAAGGCGTTATAGAAGATTATAAGAAGCATGATTTCAGATTTTTATCGGAGTTCGGCTTCCAGTCCTTCCCGGGTATCAAGACAGTTAAGGGATTTACCGGTGAGGTAGACAGGAATATCTTCTCTCCCGTTATGGAAGCTCATCAGAAGTCTCCGAACGGAAACGGCAGGATACTCCAGCATATCGCAAGGAACTTCAGATATCCCAAGGATTTCGTTCAGTTCCTGTATGTCAGCCAGATCATGCAGGGAATGGCTGTAAAGTATTGCGTAGAGCATATGAGACAGAAGCGCGGCACCTGTATGGGTACCATCTTCTGGCAGTTCAATGACTGCTGGCCCGCAGTTTCCTGGTCATCCGTAGATTATTACGGAAGATGGAAAGCGCTCCAGTATATGGCAAGGAAATTCTATGCTCCCGTGGTGGGAAGTATAGATGTTGAAGGAACTTCAGTCCGTGCATATGCGATAAATGACAGCAATGAGGCTCTTACCGTAAAGGTTCGTACGGCACTGTGCTCAATGGATGGCAAGGAACACATCCATTATGTGGAATCCGTAAAGCTTCCGGCGGACAGCTCGGTTGCCCTTAAAGTCCATGATTTCAGCAGACAACTGGAAGAGAACTTTAAGAGAGATGTCTTCGTATGTGTTGACTTTGAATTCTCCAACGGGATTAAGCAGACCGAGGATGCTGTCTTTGTACCTTACAAGCATCTTAATCTGAAAGAAACAGGCGTTGAGATATATGCCGATGAGAAGGATGATGTTTACGAGATCACTATCGAAAGCGAAGTATATACACCTTTCGTAATGGTTGAATTATCAAAGGGAGATTGTGTTTTCTCGGACAATGTGGTTACTGTATTCAAGGATCGTCCCGCAGTCATCACTGTGAATAAGAACGAGATCGAGAATGCAACTTTTGAATCTCTTGATGATTTTATCGATTCTCTTGTCATTTATACACTTCAGGGCTCATTTGATATGGGCGACGTGATATACAGCTGATTTTTTGACCCATTCAGAGGTTTGTGTTATAGTTACGTGCGTTATCGGAATATTTTTAGAGAAGCGCGCTGATTATGAAGAAACTATTCCAAGCCCTAGGATGGGTCTTTCTGTTTATAATAACTGCTTTGGGTGTGACATTCGTTACACTCTGGCTTCTTATGTACATGTTCTGTAACGGCCCCTCGGAATCCGCCAAAAAAACCTTCGTTGCCACTATGCTTGAAACAGGTGGTATGAAGTTCGTTGTTTCATGGTATATGACGGACGATGAAGTAATGGCCATCATGAATGAAGGTATCGCATCAGCCGCACCGGTATCGGAAAAATCGGCGGATACGGATGCTTCCCTTGTAAATATGAATGAAAACGGATCTGTATCCGGCAATTCCGGAGACGGGATGGTTGACAGTTCGATCCCCGAAGCGCTGAGGGATGCATATGCTCAGGATACTGACGGTGACGGACTGATACTTGTCCCTGTGACATCCCATACTTTTTCCGGAGGATTACTTGTGATAAAGGATCCTTCCCGCATAAGTCTTTCTTCTTCTTATCCCTGGTCGGATGAAACCAGAAATAAGGACGGCCTTACTGTTGGAGAACATTGCGAGCAGTCCTCTGCGGTGGCAGGTATAAATGCGGGAGAGTATGTTACATCAGGTACCAACTGGGGTGGCATGCCCGTGGGTGTTGTCGTTGAGAACGGAGAGATATTGTACAACGGTCCTTCCTACGGCGATGTAATGGTGGGTTTTAATTCGGATCACGTACTGATACTTACAGACGTCGGCGGTATGTCCGCATCAGCGTTTGAATCTTATGTAAAAGAAAATAATATAACGGATGCAGCATCATTTAAGGATGTGGCAGGCGGAAATATCAACCATTTCACAAAGCTCATAGTTAACGGTGAAGCGGTTGAACTTGGAGGAAAGGGCGTCGGCGCCAACCCGCGTACAGCCTTAGGACAGTGCGCTGACGGTACGGTTCTTTTCCTTTGTACTGACGGGCGTGGAACCGGAGGACATCTGGGTGCGACAGGTCAGGATCTGATAAATATAATGTTGCAGTATGGTGCGGTGAATGCCGCCAATCTTGACGGAGGAAGTTCATCTTCTCTTTATTATGAAGGAGAATATGCCATCACATCCACGCATATGAGATATGCCGATACATCAAGAAAAGTACCCACTGCGTTTGTGGTAAAGTAACGGATCAAAATGAGCAGGGATAGGAAGATAAGAAAAACAGAAAATAAGAGCCGCATGCCCCGGATATATCTTATATATTTGGGCATACTTGTTTTTGCCATGCTCATTTTACTTATGTATGCCAGGAAAAGCCTGATACTTTATGAGTATTCTCAGCCGGACCGCATACTTGAAAGCATCTCCGCATCGCTTTCGCGTAACGGTATAACAAATTATGTTATTGCAGAAAAAAGTACCGATGGTGAAGATAAGATATCTTATGAGATACCTGTCACCGTTTCCGTAAGCTGTAATGACTATGAAGAAGTAAAAGATTATGTGACGGAACTTGGCAGCAGACTTGCCGGAAGTGAAATAACATATTATAAGACAACCGAAGATTTTTCTTCGGGCAAAGTAACATATTCCGCATATATTGACGACAGTCGTTTTGCCGATATAGTCCTCAGGCCGAACGGAAGCAGGACAAGGCTTAAATTTCTGACTATCGTGGACTGGTCTCCGGAATCTATTATCATCTTCAGAGATGCGGATACTTATGATATAGAGATAACTATGCCGGAAAATTGCACGGCATCCGTAAACGGGAAGGAAATAGGTGCGGATCATATTACATCATCCGAACCTGTGGAAGCTTTATCCTACTGCAGTGAATATACAGAGATACCGGATGTGGTCACCGTAGCATTATATGGATTCTACGATCCGGCTGAAGTCGTAGTGACAGATGATTCGGGCAACGTTCTGGATCTTTCGGAAGCATGTGATGAAGCAACGGGTGATATGGAATATAAATGTGATTTTCCTTCGCCCGAAATGCCTTCGGATCTGAAGGAACAGGTGCTTGAAATGTCAGAAAAGTATTCGCTGTTTTTCACCAGGGATCTTCCCGGAGCTACGGCAAGCATTGATCCCATCAGCGATCTTTTCCCCGAGGGGTCGGATTATCTCGTGCTTGCAGAGACTTATCGTCGACAGGATATGGAGATAATAGTAGCCCATACCGGTACCGAATTTACCGATGAAGAAGTAACGGATTATACGGTTTATACGGATAAATGTTTTTCATGCCGTATAGCATTTACAAAAACGATGCAGATGGGAAATAAGACCGTCACGGACAATACGGACAGTGTATATTATTTCGTAAACATTGACGGTGAATGGAAGATAGCCGATATCGAATGAAAAAAGGACGGAATAAGAAAAATAAAATAAGAGTCCTGCTGTCTGCTTTGGTATTTTTGGCGGCGGTATTTTTTTTCCGTATAAAAACAGGACCTGCCGAACCAGACGAGACGATCACAGGTACAGCTCAGGATGTTGAGATGTTATATCTTTTAGATCCGGACGGAAGTAACATTGCGGGAGGAGATCCTTCGGAATCCGTGCTTCCGCTTGCGGGGGCCGGTATCGGAATAGCAGCACCTTTTGGAAGATATGCTGATAATATAACCGTTGATGCCGCTGACAATGCTGTATGGTATTCTCTTACGGATATTGATGATACGGGCGTTAAGGACTTAGATCAGGATCCTGAGGCTATCCTTAAGTATGCAGAAGAGAGGGCGCTGATCCCGGACAAGATGACTTTATATAAGACCTCCGACAGATCATCTTCCTATTCGGATACTGAGTTCAGTATAGAAGGAAATGTTATAACCATAGGTCTTACTCTCGATATCAATGATAAAGTTCTTTATTCGTCATATCCTGAATTTTCCGTTTCGGGAGGTTCCTGCGAGTATATAGGCCTTACGGAAGACACAGGTCTTATCGATCTTACTGAAAAACCCACTTTACGCGTTACCAACTCTGAGGGTGAATTCAGTGACTATACTGTCTGTGCGGAATATCTCACCGATCTTCCCGTTCTCCACATTGATCTGAATGATCCTTCAAAACCCATAGAAAGATATAATACCGTAAGCGCCAATCTCATGATCGACGGCGAAAATTATCCCATGGATATCCGAGGCAGAGGCAATACCAGCTGGTGGTCTTTTGCACAGAAGGCTTATCTGTTGAAACTGGATGACAGGGTTCCTCTTTTGGGATGGGATGCTTCGGACAAGTGGATACTTGTACCTACATATATCGATCGTACTCTTATCAGAAATCCCGTATCAATGAAGATGGCTTCCGTAATGGATAACCTCGAATATACACCACAGCAGATACCTGCGGACGTATTCTTAAACGGAGAGTATGCGGGAGTATATACTTTTTCCGAATGTCTGGATGCCGCAGATGACAAGGTGGATCTTTTTACAGGTGATACTTATGTGCCCGGATCGCCGGAAGCCTTTGAAGCTCTTGCTACCGGAGACCTGATCCCTTCTGTCTCAACGAACGAAGGACTTATGGTGATCCCTTTCTATCTGGAGTGCGGCGGAGATCTGCGCAGTCCGCAGACATATACCAAGGATTATTTTAATACCGCATATATGCCAAAGCTTTTCTTCCACTATCCCGAACCGGAAGTGACAAATTCTGATGAATACAAGTTCGTTCAGTCCTATATGGATCAGGTGGGCAAGGCGATCAAAACAGGCGATGGTTACGAAGAGTACATTGACGTGGATTCCTGGGTTGACTGGTTCATCATAATGGAGATGTCCTGCAATACGGATTCCGGTTTCTGGCGAAGTACGTTCATGTATAAGCGTAACGGCGAAAAGCTTATGCTGGGACCCCTTTGGGATTTTGACCGTGCATATGGCAATTTTGCAAATGACAATCCTTCATATCGTTACTGGTCTATGGCGGAGCAGGTCTATGACCTGGCGCAGGGACACTATATGTCTTATCTCTACGAGTCGGATGAATTCATGGAAAAAGTCCGTGACAGATGGGATGAGAAAAAAGATGAGCTTCTCGCCACGGCTATCGAATCCGTGGATGAATACGGAAGGATGACAAGGACCTCAAGTGTTTACAACGGAAGACGCTGGGGTACATACGTTTCCGAGAAGAATCTGGAGAATTTAAAGAGTTTTATCAAAAAGAGATATACATGGATTGACGAGAGCCTTCATACGGAAGGTTTCAACAGACATCCCGCACCTTTTACGGTTTCAGATCCGAAGCCTGATGAGCCCGAAGCTATAGACGGTATCTTTCCTGACGGAGGGGAATTGGGACCGGTACTTCCTGACGGAACGGTACCTTTCCCGGAAAATACTGACGGTACGCCTGTTATCACGGAAACTACGGAAGTGACTCCCGGTGCACCTTTTGTAATTCCTGTATATGGCAGCTTCAAAGAGCCTGATGACACGGGATCGGAGAATTCTTTATCTGAGAACATCTCTGTAGCCCTTTCGGATTTTGAAAAAGATGACACGTGGGATGAGAAGACCTCTGTTTCATTTAACTTCGTAAACGGCGGAGTGACGGTGCGCTTCCCGGAGGGAGAGACCGGTGTCACAGATGAGGCTGACAGTATTTCAATAGAGGGAAAAAGAATAAAGATCATGGCTGAAGGCACATACGTATTCAGCGGTTTTGCACCGGATGCGCAGATATATGTGGATGCACCGGATGACGCGAAGGTTCATCTGATCTTCAACGGACTTCATTTAAATTGCAGCGATTCGGCGCCGCTATGTGATCTTGGCTCGGGAGAAGTAGTTATCACCTTATGCGA
>Ga0256407_10013660_pt1 | contig 10833 bp, 3 predicted proteins | sample RumenRJG_04DNA_FD_193489 | JGI IMG/M metagenome (GOLD analysis project Ga0256407, IMG submission 193489) | Bovine rumen microbial communities from Lethbridge, Alberta, Canada - RJG_04 | ecosystem: Host-associated > Mammals > Digestive system > Stomach > Rumen | place: Canada: Alberta | collected... | reverse complement strand
TATTAATTTAATTTTTTTTTTTTAAAAATATTTTTTTTATATTTATTATTATTTAAAGTTACCTTTTCATCAATACTTTTTTTAATAATAATAGGCAATTTTTTTATTCTAAAAAATTTTTTTTTGATTATTAATGGAATTTTTTTATTTATCTTGATTTTTTTTTTTAATCTTTAATTTAAATAAAGATTATTTTATAATTAAAAAAACCAAAATAACAGTTTTAAATAAATAAAAAATTCTTTTATTATGTCATAATAAATTTTTTAATCTTTTTTAAAATTTTACAAATTTTATATTCTCTATCAACTTTTTCTTCATTTAGTCCTTTAATTTCCATTTGTTGGAATTGATATTCAAAATTTAATAATTTATAATAAACTTGTCCATCATAATATTTATCAAAATAATAATAATTAGGCATAACACCTCCATAAATCCAATTATTAATTTCAAAGAATTTAATAGCAGAAATATTATGCTCAATTAAATGAAGAAAAATTCCAATAACATTAATTGTTTTTAATTCAATAATCATTTTATTTAATAATTCAGTTCCTATTTTTTCTCTTCTAAATTCATTTATTACACAAAGAAAAGATAAATATGCAAATTTTTCATTTGAAGTTTTAAAACAATCTTTTAATTTAGTAAAACAATTTTTATTTCTTATTATATATTGGCAATGCTGAGTAAATTTTCTTTCACTTGTTAAATGAGATAAAATAAAACCAATTAAAAATTCTTCAGAATTTATTTTAATAAAAGCACCAATTGAAAAATGATTTTTTGAAGAAATAAATTTTTTAAAATATTGAATATTATTTTCAATTGGACAATATTCATGATATAATACCATTAATTGAGATAAATGTTCCTTTGATATTAATTTATATTTTATTTCTTTAGGATAATATTTTTTATTCATTTTATTTAATAAAATATGAACTCTTGAAATTTCTTTTATGTAATCTTTTTTATTTATAAAATTGGGATATCCATTTAAAAAAAAATCACTTGTTATTTTTATATTTAAATTTGGATTTTTTGAATTTGAAATTTTTACTTTTTGTAATTTTGTTGTTTCATTTATGTTTATTGTTTCAAATTCTAAATTGTTATTATCATTATTTTCTGATGATGATGAAGAGGAATTATCTGAATTTTTATTTAAAGGAATATCTATTAACTCATTTTCATTTTTTTCATCTGAATTTTCATCATTTATTATCATTTTTTCAAAAATAATTTCAAAAGCATTTTATAAAAATATTTATATAAAAGAAAAAAGAATAATTATTTTAATATTTTAAATTTTTTCCTTTTTATTTTTTATCATTAATAAAAAATATTTTATTCTTTTCTATAAAATGGAAAAAGAGAATAAAAAGAAAAAAAAGAAGGAAAATAAAAAAATCAAATCATCTAACTTCAAAAAAAAATATAATAAAAATAAAAAAAAATCTAAAAATAAACAAAATTTAGAAATAACTTTTCCTTCTACACAAATAATATCATCATCAAATAATATATTATTAGATTCAGATATCAATATAATAAATACAGATAAAAAAATAAATGATGATTATAAATTTGCAAAATATTTTTCTCAAACAAATTTAATCGAAATAAAAAATACAGAAGGAGAAATTATAATAATAGAAAATTTAAATGAAATTTTATCTTTAGTAAATAATGAAGTTCATTTATTAGATTTAAATACTTTAGAAACAAAAAAAAAAATAATTCTCCAAGATGAAAAAATAATATCTTTTGAATATAATAAATATAAAAATGAAATAATAACTTTAACAGATATTTCTCAAATAAGAATTTTTTCTTTAGAAACATTGAAACAAATATCTAATTTTAAATTACATAAAACAATAGGAAAAAAAGTAAAATTAGACCCAAGTGGAAATTTTTTTGCAGTAATCACATCAAATAATTCAATTAATATTTATGAAACAAAAAATTTTAATTTAGAATGTAATTTAAAAGGTCATTTAGGTATAATTTATAATATTATATTTAATCCAATAATTGATAAATTTATTTTATATTCTTGTTCAGAAGATAATAGTATTAGAATATGGAATGTTTTATTAAAAAAATGTATTGGAATATTAAATAATCATTCAAATTCAGTGAGATTTTTACAAATAACAAATGATGGTAATTTTTTAATAAGTGGGACTTTAGATAATAAAATTTTTATTTGGAAATTATATGATCATTATAATGAAAATAATAGTATTAAACCAAAAATTTTTTCATGTGAAAATACATTTGAAAGTATATTTTATTTTACAAGAAAAGTTAATAAAAATAATACTTTTATTCCAATGCTTTTAATGGGAAATAATGATGGAAGTTTATGTGAATTTAATTTACAAAATGGAGAAATTAATAATATTAATAATGGATTTGTAAATCAAAGTATTATTCAAATTTACTATTCTGTTAAATTAAATAAAGTTTTTCTTTTAACAAATGAACAAATTTTAATTTATTTAAATATTAATTTAATTGAAAACGATATTTCAAAATGTAAATTAGAAAAAATCTTCCCTTGTTATTGTCAAGAAATTTTATCAGTAAAATATATTCCAAATGAAAAAAATGGAAATTTTCTTTTTTCTTCAAATGATAATTTATTAAAGTATTATAATAAAAAAAATAATTCAATTCAAATTTTTGAAGGTCATTTAGATTTTATAATGAATATAACAATAAAAGAAAATTTAATAATAACATCTTCAAAAGATAATTCTATTAGAATTTGGAAATATAATATAAATGAAGAAGGAGAAATTAATATTAAAACAATATGTATTTTATTAGGTCATAGTGAAACTGTTAATACAACTGATTTTATATTTAAAAAAAATAAAAAATTAATTTCTGGTTGTAAAGATGGCTCAATTAAATTATGGAATATAGAAAAAATATTTAATAAAAATATAAATTTAACTTTATCAAATAAAAAAAATAAAAATAATTTTACAAATGAAAAAAAAGAAGAAGAAATTTTAGAAATAAAAGAAAGTGAAAATTCAATAATTTCACATAAAGATGAAGTAAATATAATAAAATATTCTCCAAATGAAAAATTAATAATAAGTGGTTCATATGATAAAACAATAAAAATATATTCACCAAATTTAAATTTAATTAATACATTAACAGGACATAAAAGAGGGATTACTGATATTTCTTTTTCACCATATGCAAAAATATTAGTTTCTTCTTCTTCAGATAAGACTATTAAATTATGGAATTTAAATGATTATTCTTGTTTAAATTCATTTGAAGGTCATTTAAGTACAGTTTTAAAAGTAGATTTTATTTATAATGGAACTCATTTAATTTCTTCTGGGGGTGATGGTTTAATTAAAATTTGGAATATTAAAAATTCAGAATGTATTAATACTATTGATTCTCATGAAGGAAAAATTTGGGCTTTGGATATTTATAATAATAATATTAATAATAACAATACAAATAATAATAATTTAAACAGTAATTTAGATACTAATAATTTAGATAATAATAATTTAAATAATGATAATAATGATAATTTTGATAATGATGATATTAATTATTTACCTTTAAAATTTATTTCTGGGGGAACTGATTCTAAGATAATTGAATATAATGATATTAGTTATTTGAAAGAAAAAGAAATTTTAGAAAAAGAAGAAGATTTAAGAAATAAAGAAGATGATTTAAGAATTATGAATTATAATAAAGAATTTCTAGAAGCTTTAAAATTAAGTTTAGAATTAAAAAATAAAAATAATTTTATTTTAACTTTTCAAAATTATGTTAATGATGAGATAAATAAAGAATTAAATTATAATCAAATTACAGGAGAAAAAAAAAATGATATAGAAATTATTATTGAAAATAGGAAAATTATTAGTAAAGAGAAAGAAGAAGAAAATATTTTAGAAAAATATAAAAAAGTAATTAATAAAATTATTTCAAATGAAGAATTAAGAAATCTAATCAAAGATAATTTTAAAACAATTATTGAAATAATAAGAGAATTTAATGTTAAAACAAGTTCATTTTTTTATGTTCAAATTTTATTAAAAATTTTATTAAAAATTACTAATATAAATACATTTTTAAAAAAAGAGAAAGAAGATAATATTAATCTAAATGAAGAGTTATTAAATAAAAAAAGAAAAAGAGAATTAAATATTCCTAAAAATTTAATTGAAAATTTAGAATTTATTAAAATGTTTAGTCAAAAACATTTAAATAGAATAAATAGAGAAAAAACTCAATCTTATATGATTGATTATTCAATTGAAAAAATGAAATTAGTATAATATAAAATAATAATAAATAAAATAAAATTTTTTTAACTTTTTTTTTGTTTTATTCTATACATTATTCAATTTATTCAATTTTATTATTTCATTTATAATAAATTTTATTAATGTATAATAATTAAATTGAAATTCTATTTAAAAATATCTAAAAAATATTATTTTAAAATAAAAATAATTCTTTGATATAATAAATTAAAATATCATTATTATAATATTTTTCAATAATTGAAATAATAAAAATATAAATAGAAATAAATATTATAAAATTAATAATTAAAGACCAAATACTAGAATATAAAACATTTATTTGAGAATTTATAAATATAAAACAAAACATTGTACAATAAAACCAAAAGAATAATAAAAGTAAAATTATTATCATTATTCCAAATATAAATTTATAAAATGAATAATTATTTTTTTTATTTTTAAATGAATTTAAGTTTATTAATCTTATAATAAATGTAACTATCATTGTTGTAAAAATTGATAAAAGAATTTTTTTTAATTCTTCTTGAATAGGATATAAGAAATTATTTCTTAAATTATTAATTATCCTTTTTTCTATTAATTTATCATTAATATAAATAACATTCCATCCAAATATATTAATTATTGAATTAAAAAAAATAAAAATTTTATTTTGTTTTTTAATTGTATTATTTGATATATTAAAAATAGATAATAAAGAATGCAAATCAAATAAATTTCTATAAAAAGTTTTATAAATCGAAATTTCATCTTTATTTAAAATATTTTTATCTGAATTGTCTATATATTTATTATCTATATTTTTATTTAAATTTTGAGTTTCTGTATTTTGTTTTTCATTAATTATTGAATCATTATTATTTATTGAATATATTTCATTATTTTCATTTTGAATTTGAATAATTTCAATTGAATTTTTATTTTCAATGTTTTTATTATAATTCATATATGCAATAATTTCAAATATAAAAAATATAATTATTATTATTACATATACACAAAATCCAAAATTATTTTTAACATCAATTAATTCTCTAAAACATTTAAACAATATTTCATTAATATTTATATTTTCATTTTCATTAAAAAAATCTTCTTTTAAATAATAACTTATATTATTAGAATTTAAACATTTCATTGAAAAATAATTTAAATTATTTTCATTATTATTAATATAAATACAATTATCATTAATTGAAGTAATAGTATAATTTTGATATAAATTTTTTCTTCTTAATTTTTGAGTGTAATCAATATTTAATTTTTTATTTGAATAACATTTATCTTGAAAAGCTTTATCATATTTATTATAAATATTTATACCTTTTAATAAATAATATTCTAATAAACTTTTATTAAACTTTGAATCTTTTTCTTCATTAATTGGTAAATTTATAATATAATTATTTAATGAAATTTCATTAATTGATTTTATATTATCATCTAAATCATAAATTACTGAAAATTTATTTAACAAAATATTATGAGATGGACTTTCAAAATTTAAAGATGATAATATTTTATAATTAAAAGATATAATTAAATATAATTCATTATAAAGTGAAGTTGTTAAATTTTTATTTGAAATTGAAATAAAAGGAAGATTTTCAATTTTACAATAATTAATATAATCTTCATATGCATTTTTTAAATTTGGTAATATTATTATATTTATTAAATTATCATAAGTAAAAATTTCATGAAATGAATTTGTGATTAAATTAGTAAAATTAAGACTTTTAATAAAAGAATAATATTCATTTTTTGTATTTATTATTAAATTTTTTAATATTGTTCCATTTACATTATTTAATTTTCTTAGGTTTTTTAATAAATTAACTTGATAATAAATAGATAAACTGGTTATATGAATTAAATTATCATTAAAATATTTATATTTATTTTTAATTTCTTCTTCTTGAATTTGTATAACAAAATTTTGAATTAAATTAAAAGAAAAACTATAATTCTTAAAAATTTTATTTTCTAAATCATCATTATCAACATTTAATTTTTTAATGTCATTAATTAGTAAACTAACTTCTTTAATAGCATTAATAAATTCATCATCAAAAGAAACAAAATTCAATTTATTATAATCTTCAATAAAATCTTTAATAATATTAATTTTTTCATATAAATTTAGATTAAATGTATTCAAATTTAATACAATTCCACATCTTAATCCAGAAAAATTATCATAACAAAAACAACGAATAATCCCATTATTATAACATTTACCATTATTTTTACAATAATCTTTACATGTATTAATTAATAAACATATTTTATTTTTTTCATCATTTTCATATTTAGGATTATATAAATAGCAATCATTCACACATAAATAATTTAAATTAAATAAATAAGTATTAAATGGACATTTTTCATAACATAAATTATCATTTATATTAAAATATATTGTTTTATTTGATATTTTTCTGCACAATTTACAAGTATTATCATTTAAATCTCTTACTTTATATTTTTTTTTATTACAAATAATTTTATTTAATATTTTAACTTGTATTTCATAATTAATAAATTTATTATTGTAAATAATAAATTTCAAAGTATAAAATCCATTATTACTTAAACTTAAATTAAAAATACAATTTAATGTATTATTATTATAAAAAGAAACATTACAAAATAAACTAGAATATTTTTCAATAGTATTATTCATTAAAATTAACTGTTTAATTTCACTTTTGTTTAATTGTTTATCAAATTGAATACTCAAATTATAAAAAGAAATAGGATTTAAAGAGTAATTACTTAATCTTTTAATAGGATAAATTTCATTTAATTTAATACATTGAGAATTAATAATAATTTTATCTTCAGAACAAATTATACATTCAAATTTATCTTTTCTAGATATATCATAACCAAATCCTTCATCACATTTTTCTACACAAAAAGTTAAATTATTCCTTTTTTGATATAAATTTTTACAAATATTTGTACAAATTAAACTTTTATCTATTATTAAATTATTTGGTTTTTCACATTTAGAAACACATGTCCCATTATTATTATATTTATATTTTTTTTGTTCTGTACAATTTAAACAATAATTTTTGTCTAATTTTAAATAACCTAATTTTAATTTATTACATGATTCTTTTGTTACATTTATATTTATTTTTGGATTATTGTTTTTATATTCAAATGAATTTATATTAAATGTAATTGAAATATTTTCTGTATCATTTAAAATATTTGACAAATTAAATATACATTTTATTTTATTTAATTTTGATTTTAAAATACAATTTCCTTTATTTAAATCATTTATTTTAATTAAAAATGATATTTTATTAAAATCTATTTCATAAGGATAAATAAAAGTAATATCTTGTTCTTCAATATTAATAATTGTATTATTTTCACTTTCAAAATTAATAATATATAAATAAGTACATTGAGTTTCTTTTAAATTTTTTGGATTATAATAATAAATACTATTATTTTTTACTTCATTTACATTTGAACAATTTGAATAACAAATATTTTCAAAATAATATTTATTACATAAATCTACACATCTTTTATTTTGTTGAATATTTTTTTTATCAAAGTCAAAATAGTTTTCACAATTAATACAATTTCCTTTTCCATTTGAAATTAAAGGAATTTTACATTGTTCATTTATTATTATTGTTTTATTATAATATATTTCATGGTTATTTAAAATATATTTTAAATCATATTCTCCTTTTTTTATTATTTGATTTTTTTCTTCAGATAAATCAAATTTAATTGTGAATTCATTATTGAAATAATTTTCAGTATCATTTATTTCTATTTCATTTGATGAAATAATAATTGAATTATTATTACTTTTAATAAGAGTTATTTCATTAATTGATTTTTTTTCTAAATTTGAAAAATATGTTATAATTAAATTTGATAAACCATTTTCTTTTAAATATGAGTCATTTATTTTAAAACCAAGTGTTATTTTTTTATTTGTAATTATTGAATTAATATAACATTTATTTTTGTCTTTTAATATTAAATTATATATTCCATTATTTGAATTTAATAAATTAAAAATACATTTTATTTCTTTTGTATTTATATTTTGAGAACAAAATAAAGGTGAAATAATATTTATTTGTGTAATTGATTCAATTAATAAAAAATTATGATTCAATGAATCATAAATAAAAGAATTATCATATAAATAAAAAATTAATTCTTGATTTTCTTTTTTTTCTAAATAGTTTTGTTTTATTAATTTAATATTATTTTTTTCATAAATTTTTATATTTCCAATTTCACTTTCTTCATTTTTAACAATTACACTTATAATATAATAATCATTTATTTTATTAAATTCACAAATATTATTTATACAAATTGTATAATTACTTTTAACAATAAAATCAATATTTAAAGGTGATATAAAATTAAATTTCATTTTTTTTGTTTCTTCTTTTAAAATTTCAAAACATGTTTCAAAAGAAATTTTAATAATATAAATATGATAATTAATATTTTTATAAGTAAATTCAATATCTTTTTCATTATAAAAATTACCAATTAAAATTATATTATTTCCATTTATTATTCTATTAAAAACATTTTCTTTAAATATTAAACTTTTATTTAATTGAATTGCTTTTTCATTTGATTCACAAATTAATTTTGTTTTTAATTCATAATTATTATTTATTAAAAATAAATATTGTTTTGATATTTTAAATATAATTTCTTTAATTGGTTTTAAATTATTATTTGAAATATTTTTATTGTTAATTGATTCATTTTCATTACTTAAATATTGAATTATATATTTTTCTAAAAGATTTTTTGGTTTCAAGAAAAAATAAATTTTATTATCATTAATATATAATTTATTAATATTATCATTAATTGAAAAAATAATAATTGATTCTTTATTATTTTCATCTATTTTTTTAATAAAAACTTTTTGAATCTGATTATAATAAAAATTATTTTCTGAAGAACAAATAATCTCAATTATATTATCATAATCAATAAAAAAACCAATATTATTTACTTTAAAAGTTAATTTAATATCATTTAAATATCTTGAAATTTTGATTTCTTTAAAATTTTTTATTTTAACATTTTTATTATCATAAAAGACATTAAAACTATAATTTAAATCACTTTCATCAAAATTACATTTAATTTGATAAATAAAATCATCATTTATAAAAATATTTTTTTGACAAGTAATTCTTTTTTTATTTCCTGTAATAATAAAATGATTATCTGATAAATCACAATATGAAGTTAAATTTATATAAACAAATTTATTTTCATATAAACCAAAAAGATAATTCGGTAATTCTATATTTGTAAATTTTAATTCAGTATTAAAAATAATATTTCCATTTTTTCTTTCTTTAAAATAAAAATTATAAGTTTCATTTTCATAAAATTTATGTAAATCATTTGTGTAATATATATAATTTTTTCCTTTAGAAAAAGAATAAGTTACATTTATATTTCTATTATTTATATATAAAAAATGATTAGAAAGTAAATAAATAAAAATATCTTTATCATTAATAATAAAATTATTTTTCTTTATTGTAATATTTGTTCCTTGAATTGTAGTATCATTAATATAAAAACATTGTTTTTTTAAAAAATTAGGACTTAATAAAATATATTTATTCATTTCTGTAAAAACATAAAAATAAAAATTAGAATTTAAAGTAGAAAATCCATTATCAAAAATAAATTTACATTCAAAATTATTTCCTCCTTTTATTTTAATTTCTCCATAATTTTTATTAAAAGTACCATTATAATTTCCACAATTAATTATAAAATAAATTTCTTCTTCATATTTTTCTATTGAATTAAAAGTGATTAAAGATTCATTTTTTTCATTTGGTAAAATTAATAATAAATAATTAGTAATAATATTATTTTTATTTGGTTGTTTATATTTTGAAAAAATAAAACTATGTTTTGGAAAAAAACTTGTATTATTAAATATTATTTCCATATAAAAAAAACCTGAAAAATTTTTAATATCTTTATTATAAAAAGAAAAAGAAATTTGATTTTCAATACAAGAAAAATTAGAATTTAAAATATAAATTAAATTTGTATTTAAAATTTTAATAATTGTTGGTTTTATTTCATCAAAGAATATATTTGATATAAGAGTAATACTTTTGTTTTTTGTATTTTCAATCCAAGGATCATCAAATGTTATATCAAATAAATCAAAATTTGAAATTATTTTATTTGAGATTAGTTTTTTTGATTTTGATTTACTTTTTTGAATTATGATATAATATACTAATATGATTTTAATAATATTCATATTTTAATTTGTTATTATAAATAAAAAAAATAAAGTTTACAAATCTAAAATAAAACAATAAAATTATATATTGAAAAAAATTAAAAATATTTAAAAAAATATTAAAAAAAAATAATATAATTACTTAAATAATTGAGTTAAAAAAAATTAAAAAAAAAAATTGGGGATTGGGGATTGGGG
>Ga0256407_10013659_pt1 | contig 10833 bp, 3 predicted proteins | sample RumenRJG_04DNA_FD_193489 | JGI IMG/M metagenome (GOLD analysis project Ga0256407, IMG submission 193489) | Bovine rumen microbial communities from Lethbridge, Alberta, Canada - RJG_04 | ecosystem: Host-associated > Mammals > Digestive system > Stomach > Rumen | place: Canada: Alberta | collected... | reverse complement strand
ACAAAGAGAAGAACAACAAAAAATTAAAATGATGAAATTGAAAGAAAAAGAAGAAAAAGAAAGAAAAAAAAAAGAAGAAAAAGAAAGAATTGAAAGAGAAAAAGAATTGGAAAGAAAAAAAAAAATTGAGGAAGAAAAAAAAATAAAAGAAGAAAAAGAAAGAATTGAAAAGGAAAAAGAATTGGAAAGGAAAAAAAAAATTGAAGAAGAAAGGAAGCAAAAAGAGGAAAATGAAAGAATAGAAAAAGAAAAAGAATTAAAAAATAAATTGAAAATTGAAGAAGAAAACAAATTAAATGAAAATGATAATAAAAAAACTTTAATAAATAATGAAACTAAAAAAGATACGTTAATAGATTCAAAAAATGATATAAATCAAAATAATAAAATTAATAATAATCAACCTAATAATAATGTAGAAAACATTAATAATAATATTAAAAATAATGACAATAATAATAATATTCAAAATAATAAAGATATTCAAAATGATAATAATATAAATAATCAACCTCCAAAAAATACAGAAGAAAAAAAGGAAGAACCAAAGAGAGAAGGTGTTAAAACAAAATTTTTAAGAATATGGGGTGGATTTTTTAAAAAATAAATTATTATAATACTTTAATATAATCAGATTTAAATAGTAAAAAATTTAAATTAATATATAAATAAATAATTTAATTAAATAAAATAGATATTTAATAGTTAAATGATAGAATCAAATATTGGAAAACAAGAAAAATTTCATTATATTAATTTATTTAAAATTGATTACAAATATAAATTATACCAAGGAATTTTTGATCCTGCAAAGGCAATATCAACAACAATAATAGAAAATGAAAATGAAAAAGATAAAAATTTTAAAAAAAAAGAAAAAAGTGTTCTTAGTTCAAATACAAATAATAAAATATCAAAAAAACAAGCAAAAAAAATTAAAAAAAAAAATGCAAAAAAAAGAAAAAATGAAGAAGAAGAAAGAAAAGAACAAGAATTAATGTTGGAAAAACAAGATTCAAAAAATGGAATTTATTTAATTAAACCTTTAAATAAAAAACAAAAAGAAAAAGAAAAAAAACAAATGCAAAAAATAAATCAAATTAAAGAAAAACAAATACAATATTTAAAACAATTAGAAAATAAATTAGAAAAAGAAGTTGAAATAAATCTTGAAAAAGAAGATAAGGAAATAAATATAAATCAAAATAATAATAATAATAAAAAAGGAAATAAGAAAAAAAATAAAGATAAAAATAAAATTAATGATTTCTATGAAAAAGAAAAAAATGATAATGAAGGAAATAAAAAAGTTGATGATTTTATTAAATCAATTAAAGCAAAAAAAGAAAAAATTGAAAAGGAAAAAGAAAAAGAAAATATTAAAATTAATTTTTTAAATCTTTATAAATATTTATTTACTTTAGACCCTTCAAATAGATTAAAATTAAGAGATGAAAAAAAAGAAATACAAGATGAAGTTATAATTGATTTATTTAATTTTATTTCGAAAAGTGATTTAAATGAAAAAGAAAATATTAAAGATATATGTATTTTAATTGATTCATTAGGTGAAATTATTATTAATGAAAAAGATAAAAAATTAATTGATTTATTTGTACAAAAATGTTTTGAATTAATGAATAATAAAATAAATAATTTATTTGAAGATAATATATTTAATTTATTATTAAATATATGCTATTCATTAATGAAAATTAAGAATGAAAATGAAATAAAATTTGATGATATTGATTTAGGAAATAGTATATATCTCAGTGTAACAGAAATGACTGAAAAAGAAATAAACAATAATCAATTAATTGATTTTAAAAATAATGAAAATTTAATCAAAAGTTTTTTCTTTTATTTAATTTTATTTTATATTTTTGATAAAAATGATTTATCAATTCAAAAGAAATTAATTGATTCATTTAATGTTTTATTACAAAAAAAGGAAAATGAAAATGAAACAGAAAAACAAAAATATGATGCTGAGTTAGATTTAATTACAACAAAATCAAAATTTTATACATTGAAATTTTTATTAAAATTTAAAGATATTTTTGATATTAAAAAATCTGTATTTTATTCTTTAAATATAAAAATAACTAAATTATTTACGGATTATTTGACAAATTTACAACAAAATATTTTAAAAGAAAATATTAAACCATTTTTTGAAATTATATCATTAATCCTATCTCATTATATTTATAATTTTGATATATTTTATGAATTAGATTTTAAATTATATGAAGATATATTTGATTTATTTAAAAATATAACCGAAAATGAACCTTTTATTAATGAAACAGAAGAAAAAAATAAATTTATAAAAATGATTAAATTCAATATTTTAAGTTTGACAAATGATGATTCTTTATCAAAATATTTAATGATTTTAATGAAAATATTTAAACTTTTTAATAAACAAAATTTAGATTATGATTTATATGTTGATTATTTTTCAAATGTTTTGGAATTTGTATTAGATATTAAACAAAGTTATTTACATGAAAAATATTTTAATCTCTTACATAGAGAATTAAATGATAAATTTAATGAAGAATTGATTAAAAAAATTTTAAATGTTGTATTAAAAAAAATAGACTTAATTTCAAAAGAAAAAGATATTATAATGATGAGAGGATTAAAAGATTTAATTATTTTTTATAAAAAATTTGATATAATTCAAGATGAATGTTTAAAATTAATTCAAAATATAAATTCAAATACAATAAATGATGAAATTATTTTATTGTTTTTAATTAGTTTTTTTGATCCAAATTACAAAAAAATTGATAAATTTATTGAAATTATTCCATTTAATAAATTAGGTTTTATCAATCAAAATGTAATATCTTTTCTACTTCATCATTATGTAAATGAAGAATTAAAAAATTTAAATGATATTATAAAATTATATGAAAAGAAAGATAAATCAAAAATAGATGAATTTATAATAAATCAATTTATTAATCATATTAAAGAAAATGAAATTTTACTTACAATTGATGATATAAAATTAATAGAAAAAAATAAAATTAATATTCCAATTGAAAAAATAATTGAAGTTAGAAATGAAAAAAATTATAAATTAGTTGATTCATTTGTTATAAAATATATAAATGAAAATGAAATTTGTGAATCTATATTAAATAATTATCCATATAAAACAAATTTAGAAAATTTAATTCAAGAAACAAATGATAAAAATGGTAAATATCCTGAAAAAGATTATCTTAATTCAATAAATAATATTGTTAATATTTTAGTTGAGATTAAAAAAATTGATAATTTACTTTTAAAAAATGGAGATTATTTTAAAATTGAATCTGTTCAAATTGAAGATAGTAAAAATGATGAAAAGAAAGAAAATGAAAATGCAGAAAATTTAATTGAAATGTTAACTAATCCAATTGAAAAAAAAGAAGATTCTAAAGAAAAAGAAGATAATAAAGAAGAAAATAAAGACAATAAAGAGGAAAAAAAAGAAAATGAAAAAATAGAAAATAAAAAACCAAAAGCCAATATTGACTTGATTATTTATATATTTACAGAAATAATTTCAATGAAAGAATTTAATACTTTAAAAGAAATAATAAAAGAAAATAATTTAGAAATATTAAATCAAGAATATACTCAAAATCTTTTATTATTTGCTCAAATAGAACAATTTATATATAAAACATTACAAAATAATAATTTATTTTCACTTTTAACACAATCACCAAAATTAATATCAATATTTATGAAATCATATATTATCTTTAAAGAATATTTCAGTCAAAATAAATCAATTTTAAACAATATTATTTCAGAAAATAAAAACTTAGATATTTTCATAACATCAAAATATATAAATAACATATATTTATATTCCTTATGTGAAGAATATTTAACAAGTTTAATTATTGAAAGATGCTCATCTCAATTAATTTATTTATTCCCAGAATCAGAAATTTATCTTTTACTTCAAACAAATAATAGAAAATTTTTAAAATCAATAACAGATTCATTAAATAATGCATATCAAACAAAAATATTATCACAAGAAAATATTAATTCATTATTAGAAAAAGCAAAAGATGAAGAAGTCGATTATTTAGAAGAAGTAGTTTTTGAAATATTTAATAAAGAAACAATTAAATATTTAGAAAATCCTAAAGAAATAATTGAATTATTAGTTGCTTGTAATGAAGGATTAAGATATGATTTATTACCTTCAAAAAATCAATATTATCAATCAATTTTTCCTTATTTTTATATTTGGAAAAGTATTATGAATAAAATTGAAAATGGATTTAAATTATATACTTCAAATCAATCTCATGTTACTTTAATTCAAAATTATAAAACTCTTCTTAAATTTGTTATTAATTATTTTGAAAGAAATAGTAAATTATATGAAATGTTTCTTTTAATTGTTGTTAGTCTTATTCATTTAATTGATCAACAAGAAAATGATATTGATGATATTAATTTAAGTGATTCTAATTTTGAAAATTTTGATGAGAATAATTTAACAAATAATTTTGATAATAATACTTATATGTTTTTATCATCAATATTATTTAAATTTGTAAAAATTTTCCCATCATTAGTTAAATTTTATTATGATGAATCTAAAAATAAATTAAAAAATGTTTTCAAGAATTTAATTTGTTCTCTTATATTACCAAAATTATTAAAAGATTTAAGAGAAAGAATAAAATCAAATGAGAAATTATTATCAGAAAATAATATTACAGTTGGTAATTTTATATCATCAAATTATTTAGAGTTTAAATTAGAATTAAATGAAGAAATTAAGTTTTATGTTGAAATAAAAATTCCTCCAATTTTCCCATTAAAAAAATTAGATATAAATATAAAAACAAACGTTTCAATTGATGAAATAAAATTATTAAATATAAAATTAAATTTAAATCATACTTTAAATAGTTCAGTTGATAATGTTTGTGATAATTTAATAATATGGAAAGAAGATTTAAAACAATTATATTTAATTGGAAATGAACCTTGTCCAATTTGTTACTTTTATCTTAATACTACTGATAAAAGTTTACCTTCTTTACAATGTCATACTTGTCATAAAAAATTCCATTTAGTTTGTATTAAAGAATGGTTTAAAAGTCAATATAATTATGGGAAAGAAACTTGTCCTATGTGTAGAACTGAATGGAAAATGAGGAGATTTAATTAAATTATTCTATTATATTATTAAAATTTATTTTATATTTAGAATTTTTTTATTTTGTTTACATTATTATTATATTTATTTTAGTTTAATATTATGTTGATTTTATTTTGTAATAATTAAATGTTTTAATGCTTTAATAAAAGTATTATGTAATATAAGATAATTTACTAAAAAATTGTTTTTTTTTCATATTTCAATAAATTTTTTTTAATTCCAAACTAAATCTCCTTTTTTATATTTATTACCAATAATTCTAAAAAAAATAAAAAATATAAATTAATAATCCAATAAAAAAAATAAATTTTATTAAATAAAAAACCCATATTTAAACCAATTTCTCCTTTTGTAAAATAATCAACCTATCATCGTCATTACTAATATTCTCAAAATCAACATTTTCAAATTTATATAAAACTGCATCTTCATGTTCCTTACTTAAATTATCAAAATATTTATTAAAAGGACTTCCACCATTCCCTCCAGGAATAACAATATAAGGATTAAAAGGATCATTCATTTCACAAATAAATTTCAATCTTGCAGATTGAGTTCCGATAAATTCACTTTTTTTATGATTATAAGGTCCCCTTGCAATTTTTACTGTATTTTTATTTCCACCTCCGAAAATTCTTCTACTAAAAAATTTATTAATTAAAGGAATATTATCAAAAGGAATATGAGGAAAATCATTTGAATTTATTTCACCCCATTTTTTAATTTCTCCATTTTTATCCATATATTTTTTTAATGACATTTCTAAATTATTAAATATGTTAACTAAGTAAATTTCACAATTACTATTTCCAGAACGATATGCACATTGTTTCATATCAATTCTTTCTCCTTTATATAATTTGTCTATTATTCCTGTTATAAAATTCCAATAATGTAAATAACTCATTTCTCCTCTTGCCAATATATCATTGAATTTATTTTCTAATAAATAATATCCTATATCTCTTTCAAAAACTGAATATATTGTTGCTTCTCTTGAGTCTTTATTCATTTCAAAATTCCATTTTTTTAACATTGAATAATATTTATTTTGATTTATATCAAAACGAGAATTTTTTTCTATTATTTTTAATATTTTTGGTAATATGTATTCTGCTAAACTTTCATGGACATCGTTTATCATTTTCATTGTATCGTTTATTGTTATTTTATGATTTTCTTTAATAAATTTTAATATCATTTCATTTATTCTATGTGCTCTTACGTGATTGTGATGTCCTCTTAATTCATATGTATAATTAAATGATGCTGGTTTATTATTTGCAGTTACTATAAAACCTTTTTTAGGATTTTCTAAATGTAACATTTCACTTCTTGGAACATATTTTAATATATCATCTTCACTTGTATATCCTCTACAAAATCTATTATAAAAATTTTTAACTGTTACTCTTCCTAATGGAATCCATCCGATTTCACCATCTCTAGTTGCATAATGGAAATTATAATTAGGTGCAACTGCTTTATGTACAACTGATAAAAAGTCATTTTTATTTTTAGCAAAATTAATCCCGAAATAAAAATCAAAATTAGTAAAATTAAATTTATAAAAAGCACTTCTGAAAGAAATAGGAGAATCAAAATGAAAAGGTTGATTTAAAAGTAAAAATTCCTTAGGAACAGTTTCATCAACCAAAGGACCATTCCTAGTATATTTAATATCAAAATTAACATTTTTTCCAAATCTAACTTTAATTTCATCATGAACAATTTCAATAGGAAATTTCTTATTATCATAAATATAAAAATTATCTTCAATTCTTTCTTCACATAAATCAGTATTATCTGAATTTTCAGTAGTTAAACCCCAAGTTACAAATTTATTAGAACCTGTAGCAATGAATGGTGTTCCTGGTAATGATGCTCCTGATATTATATCATCTTCTAAATATAATTTTACTACAAAAAATAAAGATGGCATATTATTTGGAAGATGAGGATCATTACTTAAAAGTGGCTTTCCTGATGTTGTGTAATTTCCTGATAATACCCAACAGTTTGATGCTCCTTCAGTTTGAAGAGGTCCTGATGTAAAGGATGATGATGTTTCTGGAGTTTTTATTTTTTGATTTTTTTTTGGTTGGGTTTTTGAGGTTTGATTTTGATTTTTTTGGTAAGTAGGTTTTTGGTCTTTCTTTGATTTTTGTGATGGGGTTTTTGATGTTTCTTTTGTTTGATTTTTGGAATGTTGCTTTGTTTGATTTTGAATTACTGTGTTTGGTCCAAATTGAGATTCTAGTTTTTGTTTTGTTTTTTTTTCTGATTCTTGTTTTGAGGGTTCTTTTAGTGTTTCGTTTTGAGATTGTTTTTTTATTGATTCTTGTTCTTTTATTGTTTCATTTTGAGTTTCTTTTTTTATTGATTCTTGTTCTTTTATTGTTTCATTTTGAGAATGTTTTTTTATTGATTCTTGTTTTTTTATTGTTTCATTTTGAGATTGTTTTTTTATTGATTCTTGTTCTTTTATTGTTTCATTTTGAGATACTTTTTTTGTTTCATTTTTTAATTGAGAAATTGATATTTTTTCTTCTAATTTATCATCATTTTTGATATTCTTTTTTGAATTTAATGTTTCATTTTCATCTTTAATATTTTTATCCAATGATACATTTCCACTTTTCTTAACATCCTCATCATCTCTTCTCAAAGTCCCATTATCCTTCTTACCCATATTTTTAAGATCCTCTTCATTTATCTTTTTCTCCTTTTTCTCATTTTTCCCTTCTTCCTCACTTTTTTTTTCCTTTTGAAAATTTTTAACAAAATCTCTTTCTTTTTTTAAAATCTCCTCACTTTTTTTTCTAAACTTATGTAAACCCAATTCCATTAATTCATCATCATTAACAATAGTATCATTCCAAAAAGGGTAATTAACATCTCTATAACTAAAAACAATATCAGCAAATTCTTTTCCCATTCCTTCCTCTAAACTCTTATACCAAACTTCCATATTCCAATCATGACTCAAAGCAAAAGAATGAAAATTTAATAAAGCAATAGTATCTTCCAAAGTCCATTCTTCAAATTTAGTAAAAGTTAAATCATATTCAATAGGTAATAAAAAATTTTTAGCATAAAAATTAATACCATCAATATAGGAATTAACTTCATTTATATATTTTGAATTTTTTCTTACATAATCAGCAAATTTTATTGCTAATTCATTTAAACCTAATTTTCTAATTGTTAAATCAATTTTTAAGGTAAAATTACCAAAAAATTCACTTAATTTCCCACGAGCTGTTCTTCTCTGAATATCAATTTGCCATAAACGACTTTTTGCATGTTCGAATCCTAAAGCGAAATATGTATCATAAATTGAATTTGCTTTTATATGAGTAAAACCATATTTATCAGTATAAATTTTAATGGAATCTAATTTTTCAAAATGTGAATAATTTGAATTTACATTATTTACTTTTATTATTCCATTATAAATATTTTGACTATGATAACAATAAGTTAATATTGGTAAAAGAATTAAACATAAAATAATTAAAAATTTAATTATTTTATCTAATACATTTAATATGTATCTTCCTATTTTATCAAGACAATAAAATGGGAATGAAAATATTGTTTTTAAATATGAAAAATCTCTCTCGCTTTCATCACCTCTTTGTTCATAATAATATTTATGAAAATCATCATCTAAAGCAAAATGAGTTCTTATATATGTTAAATATGGAATTCCATTTGAATCTTTTATAAATCCACATTTAAATCCTGGAATGAAATTATTTGGTTTTGATAATATTGTATTTTCTCTTTTATTAAATAAGGAATGATTACCATATGAATATACTTTATTTTGAGTTGATATTTTTAAAGATAAAATTTGTTGTTTATTTTCATCGTAAACAACTTTCATTCTTGAAATTGATTCTCCTTTATAAAATTTTGTTTCTTCATGTTTAATTTCTATTCCTTTTGATTTTAAAGTTTGAGTTATTTTATCATATTCTTTTAAAAATTTTGGATAATATGATTCTTTATTTATTTCATTATTTAACTTATTATCTTTAAATAAAGGAAAAACTCCAATTATTCCTGTTTCTGTATAGTAAACATCAATTTTTGTTATTAATGAAAATATTTTATTTTTTGCAAATATGTTATTCATTGTATCATGAACTAATGATGATGATTGTCCAATTTCTCCTTTATAATTTGACATTTATATATCATTTTAAAAAATTATTTTTTTTTTAATTTTTTTATTTTAAAAAAAATATTTTTTTTAAATAAATTATATATATTATAATAGATATTTAATAATATATATTTTTATATTGTTTTTAATTATTATTTTGAAAAAATAAAATATGTTAAATGAAGGAATTTTTTCAAATTTTAATGGGAATAAAATAATATACTCACCATATGGTTATATATTAGTAAATAAAGAAGATTATGATAATCCCGATAAAAAAACAATTAAATTTACTGGAATTACAAAAGATAAATTATATCAAAATCCATTATTGGGAACAATAAATAAACAATCTTTACAAGAAAAAATAAACGTAAGACTCAAAACATTATATGGAAAAAGACAAATATATACATTTGAAATAAAACCTGAAGAAAAAATAAATATTTTACTAAAAGAATTAATAACAAAAGAAGAAACTGAAATAAAAAACCAAAACTCAAATGATAAAAATACAAAATTTAACAAATCAAAAACATTTAGAATAATATCATCAAAAGGAATAATAAAAGAATTAAACTTATCAAAAAAATTCTATGAAGAAAAAATACAAAATAATCAATTATTAATTTTAGCACCAAATCACCCAATTCATTTTAGTGAAATTTCTCATGGAAATCAAATAACAATTGAAAATAATATTTATGCAAATAAATCATATGGTGATGATGCTCAAATTGCATTAATTGATAAAGGATATAATTTTGGTATTTCATATACTGAATTTATATTAGAAACTGAACCAGATGAAAGAAGTATTGTTATTGGAGTTTCTATTAAGAGAAAAGATTATTTTTTAAATGAAATGAATAATTTTTGGGGTTTTGTTTTAAGTGATGCTAAAAAAATTTCAAATGATACTCAAAAAGATTATGGTAAAATTTGCCAAATTAATGATAAAATTGGAATTTTATTATCTTTTAATGATAATAATTTGTTAAATGTTAGTTTTTATGTTAATGATGAATGTCAAGGAATTGCTTTTGAAAATTTACCTAATGATTTATATTATCCTTGTGTTGTTTTATTGTATGAAGGAGCGAGGATTAAAGTTATTGAACATAGTAATATTCCTCAGGAAGCAAATAATTATTAATATTTATTTTATATTAAAATATAATATATTTTATTTAATTGTTTAGTATATATTTTATATGAATTTTTTGGAAGGTTTTTTTTAGTTTTTTTTTATTTTTTTTTTTTTTTATTTTTTATTGTTAGTTGTTATTTAATTAATATTTTTAAAATTGGAATTTGGGAATTGAAAATAAAATTAAGGTAATTAAAAAAATTTAAATAAAAATATAAATTATATGATTCTAGGTATTGTTTCAAATAAAAATGACATTAAATCAACTTCACCTTTTCTATTTCTATCTAATCTAATAAATAATAAATCTAT
>Ga0256407_10013658_pt1 | contig 10834 bp, 11 predicted proteins | sample RumenRJG_04DNA_FD_193489 | JGI IMG/M metagenome (GOLD analysis project Ga0256407, IMG submission 193489) | Bovine rumen microbial communities from Lethbridge, Alberta, Canada - RJG_04 | ecosystem: Host-associated > Mammals > Digestive system > Stomach > Rumen | place: Canada: Alberta... | reverse complement strand
TACTTGGCAAAGTCAGCAAGCGAAGCCATGGTCAGCCGGTCCATCTGTGCCAAGCGGTGATCCACCTGCTTGAGAATGATGCTCATCACGTCGTCGTTGTCAGCAATGCCCTGACGTATGCTTTCCTCCTGCGCCTCCACGTCGGCACGATAGCAGAGCAGGACAAGTTCCTCCTTGTCACGTATCACCTGGTAGAGGGTGCGCTTTGAAATGTGCAGACGATGGGACACATCGTCCATCGTGACGTCGCGAATCCCCTTCTCAGCAAAGAGTTCTGCCGCAGCGCACACGATGCGCTTCTGGAGAGGGGATTGGGTCTGTTGTGTATATTGGCCTTCCATGCCAGTAGGTTTCTAAATTGTTATGTCGGGGCAAAGGTTATAAAAAAACGCATAACGCACAATGCAGTTTTCTCAAAAGTATATAAAAACCTTTAGGAAGAATAATTCGCATGTTGTATTTTTATTTCTTTATCTATCTGACGATTAAGCATCGGAAATCAATCTTTTACACAGTATTCGTGGTTGAACTTTTTGCGATTTTTGATAGATTCCATATGAAGCCAAATCGGTCAAAACAGACCGAAGAAAAGCACAAAAGAATCGTCATAAATCGCTGTCATACAATTAACTTCGCTTAACGGACCTCCTTAGGCGACTATTGTCTGTTTGCCCCGATTAGAGTAATTTTGTACCGCCATTGTACCTCGGACGGATGAGCAGGGGGACTCAGGGAACTTCCCTAAAATCCCCTTATTTCCCCTTAAATCCGCTTAATCGGTTTCCGTCAGGAACCATCCCACGAAACAAGGCTGAATTTGACAAAATTACTCGATATGGACAAGAAACAGACTTCACAAATTCCCAACATCCTCCTTTCCGTGAAGGATGCCTCCGCTGCCATCAGCGTCAGCACGAAGACGGTGCGCTCGCTTATAGCCTCCGGCAGACTGAAAGCCGTGAACCTGGGGCAGCGCATGACACGCATCAGCCTACAGGAACTAACGGCTTTTGCAGAACAGCAAGGCTGTCTGGTTCAACTTTCCTCTTCTCTTCCTTTATATAATAAGGATAGGAAGGCTACATCTGTGCCCATAAACAAAGCCGAGACTGGCAGAGTCAACAAGACCGCTAAGTGCCGCAGGACACCAGCCAGCGAGGAAGCCCCTGAAGGTGTTACCCCTGACACCCATTATACAATGGCAGAGGTGCTGAGCAAATTCCGCATCAAGTACGGTCGCCTGTACGAGATACGCAACCGCTACCAGTTGCCATCCGTTCATGCATGGGGAACGACGTGCTTCAAGAAGGCAGATGTGGAGGATGCCATCGCCAAGTACAACGAGGAACAGGGACGGGCGCAAGCGGCATCATACTACACCTGCTTCGACATCATGCAGAAGTTCGGTCTTGGCAAGACGCAGGTACGTCGCTTTGCCGAGACTCATGGTGTCCGTATCAGGAAAGCGAAAGGAGGCAGGGCTAACCTCTACCTGAAGGCAGACTGGGATGCAGCCCGCAGGAAGGCTGAGGCTTTCAGTGTGTGTACAAAGGGAAAGAGGACATGAAAAGCCAATTGTTGGTACTACTTGCAGGGATGGTTAGAACCAATCCTGCAATCCGAGGCTCAAAACGGCTGGTTTCAGACCGTTGTACCCCGATTGTAGCTCTGCTGCCCGTAACTTTGCAGAGCCAAACGGAAAAAGGTGTACCCCTCCCTTGGAAGTGTCTTGAAACCAATGGCAAGAATGAATGCAGAGCAACTGTCAAGCCCGTTTATAGTATGATTTTCCCTGCAATTTCATACTCAAACGCTAACACTGGTTAAATCAGATGCATTGAGGGACAACATTTTGGGCTCGACCCAAACAAAGGGCGTACCTTTGCAGACGCTTGAAGTCCTGACCGCCCATGACGGGCAGCATCGGACAAACGACAACAGACAAATGTAACGACAATATAAAATACAGGATTATGACGAATCTATGCACCAAGGTCACTGTGCGGAAGCGACCCATCAAGAACGGGCAGACATCGCTCTACCTCGATTTCTACCCGCCCATCCGCAATCCCAAGACGGGCAAGCTGTCCCGCCGTGAGTATCTGGGCTTCTACATCTACACCAACCCGACGGAGAAGTTCCAGCAGGAGTACAACCGCAGCATCCTACAGAAGGCGGAGCTTGTCAAGTGCCGGCGCACCGAGTCCATCATCAACGAGGAGTTCGGTTTCCTCGACCGCTCCAAGGGCAAGGAGAGTTTCCTCGACTACTTCAGGATACGCATGAACGAGTCCACGAACAAGGCGAACTGGAAACCAGCCTTCAAGCACTTCTCTGAGTATGCCAGGGGAGAATGCCGCTTCTGCGACCTCTCCGTGGCTTACTGCCAGAAGTTCCTTGACTACCTGCTCTCCGAAGCATGCTACCACAACGGCAAGCCGATGATGAGCACCACCGCCAACAATCACTTCACGAAGCTGAAGGCCGCCCTCCGCATGGCATACGAGGACGGGCACATCAAGGAGCACATCGCGCAAAAGCTTGTCAAGGCCAAGGGACACGGCAACAAACGTGAGTACCTGACCAAGGAGGAACTTGTCCGCTTGTCGAAGGCCCACTGCAAGAGTGACGTGCTGCGCCGTGCTGGACTCTTTTCTTGCTTGACAGGACTACGTCTTTCCGACTGCATCCTGCTCCAGTGGGAGAACATCAGGAAGTCGAGCGACGGCGGCTGGGTGCTCTACATCACCACCAAGAAGACCAAGACGGATGCCACCCTTCCCATCAGCGAGGAGGCACTTGCCCTGTGCGGTGAGCGTGGCGAGGGCCAGGTCTTCCAAAAGCTGACCCCTGGCGTTGTTGCCAGCAACCTGAAGGACTGGATAGAGGATGCCGGGATCACCAAGCATATCTCCTTCCACTGCTTTCGCCACACCTTTGCCACCTTGCAGCTGGCAAACGGCACAGACATCTACACCGTCAGCAAGCTGCTTACCCACAGCAACCTTGCCACCACACAGATATATGCCGATGTGGTCAGTGAACTGAAACGTGATGCGGCAGGGCGCATATCCCTGAAAGTGGAAGATAACAGCGAATATGAAGATACTTCTTCAATCTCTTCAGCCATTGTCACAGACAACGGACAGACACACCCCGACAACGAAACACTTGCTCATTGATATATTCTTGACGACTAAAAACAAAAAGAAACTCACATGGAACAAAACGAAAACAGCCTCTCGTTCGACCAGCTGCCCAAGGCGGTTGGCGAACTCCTGCACAAGGTGGACTATGTGATCAGCCGCCTTGATGCCCCAAAGAATGCCGAAGAAGCATCCGGCAGAGAACCCGAAGAGCAGATGATGACACTTGACGAAGCCTGCAAGTTCATCGGCAAGAAACGCTCCACCATGTATTCGCTGACCTCTGAACGGCGCATACCGTTCCGCAAGCGTGGCAATAAGCTCTACTTCTTCAAGAAGGAACTGGTGGAATGGATTCAGAGCGGAGGAGCATACGATGCCCCCTATACGCTCAGTGAGAAGGAACAGGCAGAGTTTGATGCCCATCTGGAACAACTCAGAGAGAAGAAAAGGCACAAGCCGATGACCATTCAAGAGGATAACTGACAACTGTCATTTCAGGTGGGACACAAACGTCCCACCTGTTCTCTTCAAACATCAAGACAACATGAAGTTTACCAATGTCAGATACAGCGTCCTGCTCAATGATGCGCAGTACGATTACCTGTCGGATGAATGTCAGGACATCAGCCGAATGAAGTGTTTCAAGACGTTCCTCCGCATGGCCGTCATGGAACAGACCACGGTGACAAGAAAACACTTTTCAGCTGTCCTACAGCCAGGGCAGTTCATGGCTTCAAAGGTCGAGCTTGCCACCATCTGGTGGTGCAGCCGAAAGACGGCTACCCGAATCATCAAGGAGTTTAACCAAATGGGCATTCTCCGCTCTGAACCGTCAAACCGCACGACCATCCACACGCTGTTGTGTTTGTCCGTCTGGTTTACGGATCAGCGGATGGTCAAGAACGCCTTTTTTGTCAGCAACCCAGTGGTCAAGCCCATAGAGAAGCCGACAAGACCGAATTCTCATGTCCCACCTAAAAACAATGATGAAACAGTCGGAGTCAGCAAGCAGACACCGACAGATTCAGGTGGGACATCTTCTGCCGATACAGGCAACGTGACAATGGTCATGTCACCCGAATCTCCAGCAGAAGCGATGAAGGAGCAAAGGCTTACTCCTTCTCTTTCCCTGCCTTCTAATGATAATACACGCGAGTGCGTGGGTGTTGTTTGTCAGTCAACAGATGAACCTGTTGCTGACAACTGCCATTATCCCACAGGCAGCAATTTCTTGTCTGATGGTATGCAAGAAAGGGACTTACAACTTACTGCCATGCATGAACCACAGCAGCCTTCTTGCCATCAAGACGGGAGCTTGCTCCAAGAGGAATCGAAAGGAGGGAAAGGAAATGAGAACGAAGCCGAGCCGTAACGTGATGGAAGGGAAAAAGGCTTGCCTTGTTATAGCCCACTATAACTACACTCTTCGCTTTCGTAGTTGTGGGCTCTTCCGAGGGACTCATGGCTTTGCCCTGAGAACCCACAAGGCTCTGCCCTTGACCCGTTCAGGACGCTGCCCCGAAATCTCGGCAAGGGCTGTCAGCCCTATGCAACCTGACCAGCGAGTGACCCTCTCTCTGGACTCTCCGCTCAATGGCATCTGCCCCTGAGAACCCTGAGCAGGAAGTGACTTTCTCCCTGCACTCTCCAATCAAGGCTCTGCCCCGATACCCCGACAACCATTATAAAGTAATCCGCTAAAGCAGAATTATGGCAATAACATCAAAAGCATCCGAGCACATCAAGCCCTGCAACATTGCCCAGAGTGAGCGACACAACAGGCGGGACGCAGACTATATAGCAACGCTCAATCCTGCCAAGCTATACATACGTCGGGAACTTACCCTGGACAATGATGTGTATGTCGCACCTGACATGCAGGGTGTCAGCCTCCAGCAGCACTATGACAACATCCGTGTCATGGTGAAGCTGAAGACTGGCAGGGCGATGCAGGAGAAGGACGTGGAGTTTACCGACAAGAAAGGCAAGAAGCGTGTCCGTCAGGGATGCAGCCCAATCCGTGAGGGCGTTGTCAACATCAAGCCAGACACGACGATGGACGACCTTCTGGAATACGCCCGAAAGGTCAATGAGAGGTGGGGCATCAGAGCCATACAGATACACATCCACCGTGACGAGGGGCATTATGAGAATCCCGAAGACAAGTCAACGTGGCAACCCAATTTTCATGCTCACATCATCTGGGACTGGATGGACCACGACACTGGCAAGTCCTTCAAGCTGAATGCCGAGGACATGTCTGCCATACAGGATTTGGTAGCTGAGACATTGGACATGCAGCGAGGGCAGAAAAAGTCAGAGACTGGACTTGACCATCTGGAGCGCAACGACTTCATCATCCAGAAGCAGGAGAGCAAGAAGAAACAGCTCCAGGAAGAGGCACAGAAAGCCATCACCGAGAAAGAGGAAGCGGAAGCAGAGGTCAAGGCTGCGAAAACAGAAATGGCAGACTTGTGGAAGGAGCACGACTATTTGACAAGTTCTAACCGCACGAAAGTAGAGCGCAGCAACCGCCTCGACTTTGACATCAAAACCAAGACAAACCGTTCCCAATCGCTTGATGATACTATTGAAGCAAAAAGGCAGGAGGTGGATCAACTGGCAGCGAAAGCCGATGAGAAACTGCAAGACTTCTACACTATCAAGGAGCGTGGCGACTGGCAAGACCCGATGTTCTTTGCCATGTCCGCCTACATCTATCGTTTTGACGAGGGCTTGCAGTTCTGCATCAAGGCCATTCAGGACTTTGCCTATTCAGGCTTCGGAGGTCGTGGCGGCAAGCACGGTGACTTCTTTTGGGATAACGAATCGTATGCCATCAAGCACTATTTGAAGATGTTTGCCGACCTTGCCAGTGCGACATTGAAACAAGTGGCTGACTGGTTTGTCTGGCTGGCAAGCACCTTGGGAAAATTCAATGCCAACGAACTGAGACGTGCCGACCGTGAAGTTCACGACATTGCCGATGGCAGATACGACGGACGAATACAGAAGTTCCAGCAAGGGGTGTCAAGGTGACAAAAGATAACTCTTTGTAAAGAGATATAAGCAGGGGGAGCATCACATAATGACAACTCCCCCTGCATAAGTTTGTTTCATTTCTTCTTTATCGTGAACTCCACCTTCTGTATTCCGCGCTTATAGACATTGCAGAGAACAAGGCCATAATGCAGAGTTTCGCCCTGTGGCATCGACTGCAGGACGTATGCCATCTCGCTTTCGGTAAGTACGTTCTTGAAGAGGAAGCCAGAATGACTGCTCGGCACAAGGCGTATCTCATCGGAAAGCGGTGAAAGAACGTAGGCGTATGTTGCCATATAACGGGCACCCGACTGCCATAGCGGATGGCTCTTGTCGAGAATGTTCTCCAAGTAGATTTGTGCATGCTTGTCAAATTCGGGAGTCGGCGTGCCATCGGCGTATGTCATCTTGCCATTGGCATCCACCAGATATTCACCCCCTTTGGCTATGGCATACTTCTCTACCGGACACTGCTGCTCGTACTCTATGTCGGCTTCACTCTTTACTTCTTTCTCCACAGGCTCTGCCACATCCTCCACTTTCTTGTCAGCGAGGATGCGCACCAGTTCGTATGTGCGGTTGCTGGCATCCTGTGGCGGGTTGGCCAAAATTGTTCGCTTCACGCGCAGTTCGTATTCATGACCTCTTTCGTAGGTGAAACCCTTGATTTCGCTGAAATACAGGTTCTGCCATTGTCCCGGCTCGTCCTCTGTCATCACACGCATGCACTCGATGGGATGCTCTCCCATGTCGTCAAAGAGGTCGTACATAACGCCCGGTTCAGCGGAAACACTCATGGCAATCTCCTTGGTAGTGTCCTTGTCGTCATCGTCGCTGCTGCAAGAGGCGAGGGAGAGGGCAGCAAGCATCGTCAAGGCGAGTCTCCAAATCTTCATTGTTTTCATTTTTTAGTTATGATTTGATTCTGTCTTCTATCCATTCCTTTACGTCATGCCCTAATGTGTCCTCGGCGTATTTGAGTAGTTGTCCAGTAGAGGATATTTCACGTTCGGCCACACCTTGTATGAAGCCAAAGAACTTTTCTACGCCTACTTTCTGTGAAAGGTCATATAGCAGTAGAGCACCTTTATTATATAATGCATCGTAGGCTTCGGGGGCATCACGGTCAACCTCATAAATGGGACATGCATGGCGGGCATTCTCACGACAGGCTTCCAGGTAGCAGTCAAAGATGTGTTCGCTGAAATGACACTTGATGTACCACAACATACTGAATTCAGCAAAGCCCTCGTTGAGCCAGTCCTCCCAACAGAATGTCGGTGCCTTGTCCCACCAGAAATGCCCCATTTCGTGACCTATGGCGGTCTTGAAATTCTCGTTGAAGTGTCTCGCTGCATAGGCTATGAAATTCTTTCGGCTGATGCCACCGCCGCGACTTGGCACAACGAGGAATTTAATGTAATTGTTGCTTGGATTAGTCTTGAACAGTTTCGTGTAGAATCGCAAGGCCTTATCGCAGGCGACAAGAGCAGAGTCGGCATCAGCATCGGCGAAGTTGGTATAGACCACCTCAAAGGTGCACCCATTACTGGTTATCTTCTTCGATTTGAGATTTGGAGAGGCCACAATCTGAAGGTCAAAGCTACCCCACGGCTGCGACATCTTCCATTCATTGCCGTACCGCCCAACAATGCCAGAGCCGCTGACCGTATAATTGTCATTGATGGAAACGGACACGTTGGCCGTGAAGTCTCGACTATCGCTATTGATAGGGAACCATGCCATATAGTAGCCCAGTTGCACCCACTCTTTTTCCATAGAACTCATCCATGAATCAAGGCTGTCGAGATTGCAGGTATATTCAAAAGTCACCTTGCATTTCCCTTTGCTTTTAGGTGCTGAGAGGCGCAGAGGAGCACCCTGCCGGATATATTGGTTGCGAGATTTAGCCGTTGTGTCGAATGTGTAGGCCAAATCTTTCTTCTTACAGCGGATATGGTTGATTACGGAATATCTCCAAAGCATGAAGTCCATACTCTCCCTGCCTTTGAAATCAATCTGGGCTGTCGTTGTTACGTCCAGCGTCTTCTTCTCCACGTCAATATCCAGGTGAATGTCGTATCGGTTTACGATTGGAGCGTTGGAATCTTCAACAACCGTTTTCCTTGGATAGACAATCTCCTGTTTGTCCTCGGCATCATGCTTGTAAATACGCATAGAGTCCATGAAGGCCGTCCATCGTGCATCGTTGTGAAGGATTCGGTAGTCTTCATCTGTTAGGAACGTTGTATAAGCAGCTGCATATTGTCTGCCGAAGTGCTCCCTAAACAGATTGAGATAGTAGAATGTGCTATCAGTATTACCTGCTGCTAGTGCTCTGTCTGCTGCTATCCAATAATCATTGGCTGTCTGCCCCTTCCCCGCCATCGCGACGAGGGCGAGCAGTGCGGTGATGATGGTTTTCTTGTTCATATTCTATTTATCTTTGAAGATTTCTTCGAGTTTCTTGGTCAAAGCCTTGCCACGCAAGTCGGCGGCTACGATTTTGCCCTGCGGATTGACAAGGAGATTGGCGGGAATGGTGGTGATGCCGTAGATGGCGGCGAGTTCAGAGTTGCGACCTTTCAATTCTGAGAGTTGGACGAATGGGGTGCCGAAGTCTTTGATGCCGCGAAGCCATGCACTCTTCTTGTCATCAATGGAAACGGCCAGTACCTCGAAGCCACGGTCACGGAAACGTTCATAGTTTTGAATGACATTTGACATTTCCATTCGGCAGGGACGGCACCAACTGGCCCAGAAATCAATGAGCACGTACTTGCCTTGTCCACACCATTCGCTGAGTTGGTGGCTTTGCCCGTCGGGGTCTCCCAATGCCAAATCGGTCAAAGGCTTGCCGACTTGTCGAAGTTGCAAGACCTGCAGCCGTTGTTTGGCCTCGTTCATTAAGGGATGGTTGAAATAGTAGGTGGTGCTGTCGATGGCTGTCGATAGTTCCTCGTAGTCCATAAAGCCACTGGCTGATTGGAGGAAATAGGCCGCAATCACGTTGTCGCGGTTTTCGCGGATGAAGCGGCGTGCCTGCTCAATCATTGCCTCGTTGTTGGCGGCAATCTGCTGCTCCATCTCGTGTCTTTCCGCCTCGCTTTTGGCTTTTTTCGAGGCCATGAACAAGCGATAGAAGTTGTCGGTGAACACCTTGTCTTCTGCCATATAGCCTTGGAACTTTTCGTTGAGCGGAGATGCGGTAAGCGTATCATTGACGAAATCTACCGTCATCGGTTCGCCGTCGATGAAAAACATGATGCCATGCAGCCCCTTGTTCCCCAGACTCACGAGGTCGTATGCATGTCGTTTGCCTTTCATTGCAAATTTTCCATCAGCAACGGTTGCACTGTCGAGGAACACGCGGTTCTGTAATCCTTCACTCTTGTAAAGATAGACCTTCTCGATTCCATCAGGAACAAAGCCGCTGATGTCGTATGCTCTTTCTTCTTGGGCCTGCCCCGATAATGTTACGAGGGCGAGCAGTGCGGTGATGATGGTTTTCTTGTTCATTTTACTTTCTTGAAATTCAATACCACATCCGAGCCAATGAGATGCCAAGTCATCGCCTTTGCTGAAAGCCTTTGTATATCATACTCATATCTCTCTGAAGGCGTACCGCCATACATGCATTCGAAGATTGTCAGTCGGCGACCGTTGTCTGACAATACATAGTAACGTTGAACGGTCGTGTCACCTGCAAAGACATCATACGAGTAGATATTGCAGTCGCCACCTGTAGAGGGAACACCAGGCGTAAAGGTGTACTGCACATACCCCTCAGCGATAACACCTTCATCATACACCTGCTGCCAAGTGCCTGCGAGTTGGTCTATTTGCAATTCATCATCGTCGTTGCTGCAAGAGGCGAGGGAGAAGGCAGCAAGCATCGCAAACATGATTCTCCAAATCTTCATTGTTTTCATCTTTGACCTTTTACCTATGCCATTCCACGTCAAAATTTCCTTCGGTTATCTTGCAGTGCACGTCTGTGCCGTCCATGAAATGGGCATCACCCTCGAATTCAAAGGTGCCAGAAAGCACTTCGCCTCTTTTGCAGGTACGGATGCCAACACGCGAAGAAGTGATATCGAGATTCTGGGTATAATTATGGGTGATTTCCCCTTCCTGTTCCGACCCAGCAAGGTAGGGCAGTTCTATATTTGCCACATTCTCTAAGACAGCACCGGGCGACAGTTTCGTAATGGGCATTTTGATGGAGATGTAATTCGAGCCTCTCAATTCTTCGATAGGTTCCAACACCGCATACATAATAAGCGTGTCATTTCTCGTATAATCCTCCATTGCATATACCTTATACCCATAATCGGTAAATGGCAATATAGGCTCCCAGGCGTATTCCACTTTCTTTCCATTAAGCAAAAAGCCCAGGGTGTTTTTGCCTGTGTCCGTTTCCACGAAAGGATCGTCCTTGTCGCAAGAGGCGAAGGATAGAACAGCAAGCATCGCAAAGGCGATTCTCCAAATCTTCATTGTTTTCATTCTCGTTATGTGATTTATGCGTTAAAAAGAACTTCATTTTAGAATGAATAACCAATTGAGATTCCCGCGTGCGAATAGTTGTTCTGCGTGATATGGGCATCAAGGGTAACTCTCAGATGACGAAAAGCTACAAA
>Ga0256407_10013656_pt1 | contig 10834 bp, 6 predicted proteins | sample RumenRJG_04DNA_FD_193489 | JGI IMG/M metagenome (GOLD analysis project Ga0256407, IMG submission 193489) | Bovine rumen microbial communities from Lethbridge, Alberta, Canada - RJG_04 | ecosystem: Host-associated > Mammals > Digestive system > Stomach > Rumen | place: Canada: Alberta | collected... | reverse complement strand
AAAAAAAAAAAAAAAAAAAAAAAAAAAAAAAAAATATTTTTTGTAATAATGTATATTTTTATATTTAAAATTTCCCTAAAACAGCTTTTTATACTTTTTTTAATAAATAATCTTTAAAACCTAGAAAAAATTTAAATTAAAAAAATTCATTATTCAATACCAAACCCAAAAATTTCCATATTAGCAACAAATTCAACAGCATCCTTAACTAATTTTTTATCAGTAAATTTTGGTAAATCAATTCTATTAAAACAAGTATGGGCTTTAATAAAATTTTTAACTCCAGGAATATATTCAACAGCATTAATTTTATATTTAGAAATATTACCTCTATTACTTTCCAATTCAGCAAATCCATTTAAAGGAACTCTTCCACTTCCAGTTGAAAAAAGTAAAAAATTACTTAATTGTTTTTGACTTAAATTTTCCATAACTTCCCAAAAATATTTAATAGTAATATTATATTTATTATAACCTGTTCCATATTCAGTATTATCTTTCCATTCTTCAATATCAATATATGGTCTTCCATTTATTAATAATTCCAATTCATCTGCTGTAAACTTTTCTAATATATTTAATGGTATCATTGACGAAAATGATTTTCTTATTTCTTCACAAAAAATACTTATTTGTGATGATATAAATGCTATTCTTTTATTTATGTAATCATCTAAATTTGTTACTTCTTTTTCTTTTCCTCCTTCTATTAATTCAAATGAGTGAACATTACCATTTTTTTCATTTTGTTCTATTGTATATGTTAATCCTAACTCTTTAAGGGAATCACCATTTAAATTCATATCTTTTAAATTTTTAATTGAAGAATAAAATTGATTATCAATTGTTAATAAATCATTGAAAGTTACTTCTTCATGTAAAATTAATTTATAAATTAATTTATTAAAACATACATTAACTGTTATATTATCAAAAAGGGCCTTTGCAAATAATTTTCCTATAAATTCAAAATATTCTTTATTTAAAGTTGTATCTTCTAAAAATGGATTAATTATATATGAAATATCTAAACTATCAGAAACAATAAATAAGTTTAATTGTTTTGATTCTAAATTTTGAAACATTCCAGTAAACCATTCTCTTAATATTCCTCCTGCATCTAATGAGACTTCTCCTATAAAATCTATTTTCATTTCTTTTTTTAAATCTATAGTTTTAAATTGTTTCATTGAATCAATTAGTATATTATTTCTTTTTGTTATTTCTAATTTTTCAGAACCAATTTCCCAACTTATTTTAGTTTTTTTTATATATTCTTTTAATTCTGATTTTTTTATTTCAAAATCTATTTTATTTTTATCTGATACTTTTGATTTTTTTTGATTAAAGTATTCCTTCATTCTATTCAAGATTATTTTATTATTTTTTGAATCTTCATCAGGGTTATATACATCTGCTGTTGCGTTTGATGTAATTTTATCTTTTGCACATATTTTTAAATGTTGATTGAAAACTTTAAAACTTGTTCCCAATGAAAATTCTTTTTTACATATTGGGCAAACCATTTTTTCAGATTCTTTATTTTTATTTTGTTTTGTTCCCATTATTAAATTATATTATTATTTTATTATCTTTATTATCATAATCCTAATTTTGAAAAGGAAAATAATTTATATTAATTGTAATTTAATGAATTTTATTAGGATGAATTAAAAAATTAAATTAAATACTTCAATTTAAAAAACATAATGCAAATCTTAAATAAAAATATTTTTTTTTATTTTTCAACAAAATAATAAATAAAAAAAACATATTAAAATTCCTAATGGAAGATGCATTTAAGCCATTATTAAGCAAAGGAAAAGAAACATTAAAAAACGCAAAAAACGCATCTTTAGCAGCAGAAAAGGAAAAAAGAAAAGACCGTGACGAAGAAATCGACCAAGAAATAAGAAGTAATTTCATTTTCAAAGTATACTGTTTATTATTAAGTCAATTACTAATTGCTGTAATAATGATAACATTTAGTTTATATAGTGAATCATTTAAATATGTATTATTAAATGTTCGTGCAGTATACATAATGTTTTTTATTATTGCAGCATTAACTTTCGTAGGACCAAATTTCTTCCCAAATATTTTAAAATTAAACCCTTATAATTATATTTACCTTTTCACTTTTACAATATCATATGATTATATAATATGTGAACAAACATGTAAATATACACCAATAACAGTAATGATGGCATTAATATTAACATTTATAACAGTAGCAACATTAACATTATATGCTAAGCATTCAAAGAAAGATTTTACAATATTAGGAGGAACATTTTTCGTATCAATGAATTTATTTGTAATTGGAAATATGATAACTTATATTATTGGTGCTGAATATTCAAGTTATGTTGTAATATGCTGTTGTTGTATTGTTTTTAGTACTTATATTATTTATGATACTCAATTAATTATTGGTGATGGTGGTGAAAGATTCAGTGAAGATGATTATATTCTTGCTACTATGTGTTTATATATTGATATTATTAATTTATTTGTTCAAATGCTTAAATTAATTTCTAAAGCTATGGATGATGAAAAAAATAAAGATTCTAAAACTGATAAAGTTGCTGAAGAATTTTTTGGTGTTAAGAAAAAAGATGAAAAAAAAGATGAAGATGATGAAGATGAAGAAAAAGGTAAAGGAAAAAAAAGTAAAGGAAAAAAAGGAAAAGATGATAAAAAAGGTGGAAAAGGGAAAGGAGGAAAAGGAAAAGATGATAAAAAAGGTGGAAAAGGAAAAGGAGGAAAAGGAAAAGATGATAAAAAAGGAGGAAAAGGTGGTGATGAGAAAAAAGAAAAAAAAGAAGATGATGAGTCTGTTGAACAAAAGTTTAATAAACAATTGGAAGATTTAACAAATAATTTATTTGGTTTATAAAATAAAATCTTTTAAAAACTTGTATTAAGTATTAAAATTGAAATGTTATAAATGTAAAAAATTAAATGGTTTAATTTTTATTAAAAAAATCAAAATATTTTATTTGTTATTAAATAATCATAATTATTAATTCCTTATTTATAAATAGCTAATTTAATTTTTTATTTTCATTTCCATTTTTTTGTTTATTAATTTTATTTGATTTAAATTTAATGTTCAATGTTGTAATATATAGTATAAATACTATAATAATAGGAGAATAATATGTATTTTTCATAAATTGAATAAATAAATCAAATTTTAAATTAAAAATAATAATTCCTAAAGCATTACATATAAATTGATTAAATAACCAAAAAGGTAATTTTAAAATTAAATTATTTTTACTTCTTAAATTTGTATAAACACCTAATTTATCAATTTTTTCATTAGCATTTTGATATATAAAAAATAAAAAAAAAAATATATAATAAGTAGTATAAAACCCATGCCAAAAAGCACTTACCATAAAAGTAATTAAACTTGCTAAACTAAAATTATTTTTAAACATTTTATTTTCAATATTAATCAACCTTAAAAATACAGAATATTTTAACCATAAATGAACACTATGATTCCAACTAGTAATTTTAGTTTTAGGATTAATACCAAATTCACAATCAAAAATACTTCCATAACCTCCTTTCTCATAAGTAATATAATAATCACCTTTATCTAAATAAAATAAAGGCAATTCAATTTTAGAATTATTATCTTTTTTATGTTCAGTATAAGATAAACCACAAATTATCATTCCTGTACAACTTAATAAAAAACCAGAATAAAATTTAGATCTATGAACAGTCATAGCAAAATTAATATAAAAAAATTTATATAAAAGACTTTTATTTCCAAAATCAATTGTCCCAGCATAACTTAAAGGATATTTACTAGAAAATAAAGCATAAAAACCCATTGAAATAAAAGCAAAAATTAATTCAATAAAACCAAAAAATAAAGTAGTACTAAAATTCATTCTTTCATAACAACCTTTTAAATGAATAAAATCAATAAAATCTTTATATTCAAAAACAGGACCCATGACAGAAGAAGGGAAATAAAAAATATAACATAAAATTTCAAATAAAGAAGGCATTTCTTTAATTTTATATAATCTCCAATGATTATTTTTTAAATCTTTATCATCTTTTTCTCCATCTTCATAACTAAAAGCCATAGAAGAATATTTACAAATAGTCATCATAAAAATTGTTGTAATATCATCAGCAGTCCATATTCCATAAAAGAACATCATTCTATAAATATGAAGAGATGATAAATATAAAAATGTTATTATAAAAACAAAAAAAGCACTTTTTTTTCTTCCATAATATTTCATAAAGAAATATGTTATAAATGAACCTATTAAAGGATGAATTATTCCTGAACCATATAAAGAAAACATTAAAAAAAATCCTGTTAAGCCACCATATAGTAATCGGATATTTGGGGATTTGATTAAATGATTTATTAAACCTATTAGAATTGATAACATTACTGATGTTATTAGGAGTATTTGATCATAAGGGACACTTAATTTTTCTGATAATATTTGTATTAGTTTAATTGACATTTTTTTTGTTATGGTTTATATTCAGCTTTTAAAATTAATATTTTAAACTATTTATTATTACATATTAAAATCAAGTTAAGATTGGTTTTTTTTATAAAATAAATTATGAGATTGTTTAGTTAATAAATTTATCTCATTTTTTATATTATATTTTTTATGGCTATAATGTATGTGGTTTATATGAATGGGGGGATTTAATATTCTATATTTTACCCATTTTTAAAATCAATAAAAAAAATTATTTTTATTTTTAAAATGATGCAATTTATTTAATTAAAGAAAATAAAAATTGTTTAAAAATAAAATTTAATTATAATAATTTTTTCATATAATATTTGAAACTAATATATTATTGAAAAATGGAAAAAAATAAATACAATCATTTTTTAATATTTTTTATTTTTTTTTATAAATGCTTTTAATTTTATATTATTTATTTTTATTAAATAATAATTTTTATATATTATGATTTCTTTTTTTTACTTTTTTTAACTGGCATACTTTTATTCATTTCTTCCTTTTGAGCTAAACTTTCTTCAAATGAAATTTCAGACTCATCAATAACTTTATCTTCAGCAATTTCATAAGGATAAAAAGTAATTAAACATAAAGTAGTAAATATTCCAATATTTAAAATAATTTCTATTTTTGTTTTAAAAAAAGTAATTCTTGAAGGTAAGACAAAAGGATTAAAATAAATAAAATTAGTGAAAAAAAAAAGAATCATTGAAATAAAATTACCAATAAATAAACCAAAAATCCCTAAAATTCCAAATATAATTTCACATAATGAAACAATTAATAAAAGTAAAGAAGGATCTTGTGCTAAATCTTGAAAAAATTTCCCATGTAAACGAAATAGTCTAAAGTTTTCTAATAACCTTTCTTTATATTCTTCTGAATTATGTTGAATATTACCAATTTTACTTATTGGCCACAATAATACAATTGAATAAATACAACATCTCATTAAAAATCTTTTAAATTTCCCTTTATAAGAATTTACATTTTCCATTTATGGGATTTAAAATTAATGTATAATAATTTTGAATTAATTTAATTATTAAAAAAATTAAACATAAATATTAAAAAAGCTCATAAATTGAAAGTAATAAAATAAATTAAAAAATAGACATATAAACTAAAGAAATACTATTATTATTTGTTTATTAACTCAAATATATATTTTTAAATTAAATTTATATAATCTTTAAAATGAATTATCACAAACAATAAAATCTATAATTAAATAAAATTATTTCATAGGGCAAATTGCATCAAATCTATAATAATAAGCATCTAAACAACCTAAATAATGAAAAATAACTCCTAAAACAACAAAACAATGAAAAAATTGATGTGAGCTTCCAAAAATATCAAATTTCCCAGGATAACATTTTTCAGGTATTCTATTAATATAAATTAAAGCTCCAATAACATAACTTAACCCACCAGAATACCAATAAAGTAATCTAGGGCCTCCCATAAAACCTTTAATATTCCTATTAAAAAAAATCAAGTGTATAACAGGAATAGCTGTGCTTAATCCTAAAATTAAAAATAAAATACCTCTGAAAGTTCTTCTTTCAGGAAGATAAAAATCAGATGTTAAACTATAAAAAAAAACACAAATTGCAAAAATTGAAATAAAAAATAAATAAATATTTCTAAAAATATATTCACAATGAAAAAAATAATAATAAGGAGGATAGCATGATCCTGCTATTAATAATGATATTCCACCATAGTCTAATCTACTTGAAAATGAATATATTTTTTTTGACATTATTCCTATTAAATGGAATGTTGAACTAAATGATAAACATAATATTGCTGAAAATAACATTATGAAAATTGGCCATCTTTTTAATTTAAATTCTTTATTTGGAATTAAATATTTTTTTAAATTTGCTATTTGTTCTAATAATTTTTCATAATATTTTGATAAGGAATTTGATTCTTTGTTATTATTTGTATTTTTCATTATATATATTGAAGAATTAAATTTTTCTATGAAATATGTAAAATCTGTTAAATTGAATTTTTTGTCAAATTTTATTTTTAAATCTTTTAATTTTTTATCAACTTCTTGAAAGTATTTTCCAAAAGATTTTATTTTTTCAAAATTATATTTTATATTCATTATTTGAGTTTTATATGATGTTATAAAAATTGATGTATATACAATAAAAATAATTACCAAAATTACTCCTAATAAATGTGTCCAAATATTTATTGTTTCATTATGAAGCATAAATAAACTTTTTGTAACTTTTTTTGGTGAATTACAATTAATTAAATAACCACTTTTTATATATTCATTATCTTTTTGAAAATCTGGTGCTTCTTCATATGAAACAATTGATATATTTTTCTTTATATTTGAATTTCCTTTATTTATATTTTGATTTGTTGAAATATTTTCTTCTTCATATAAATTATTTTGATGTTTCATTATATATATATTATAATAATTTAATTATTTTTTTTTTTAATTATTCTCTTTTTTTCCAAAGTTCATATATATTAAATATTAATTGTATATATTTTTATAAAAATATATCTCCTATTATTTTACTTGTTAATCTTATTGATAAACATTGTCTTTTTGGAGATATTTTTTGTATATTTATATAATCTTTTTTTTCACCATTATTTCTCTTTATATTTAAACAGTTACTACTTTTATATCTCATTAATTTTTTATTTTCTCCTGAATATAAATTAATACTTGTCAATTTTTTTTCTAATTTTTTTTTTTTTAAATCTAAATTTATTATTTTAATTAATACATTAGTATTTTTTTTAATATGATTTACTATTTTATCTCTATTAGTATTAGTATCATATTTTTTAGATATTTTTGATATTTTAGAATTTTCAAATATTTTTGATATTTTAGGTAAATAAGTATTTTGCTTATCATTTATTGATTTTGAATAATAAAATTTAGAATTTTTGTTATTTCTAGGGGTAAGAAATGATTTAAATTTCCCTTTTGGACTAATATGATTACTTTCTATAGTCTTTAATTCATCAGAATTATTATTATAATTAATTGTAGTTTGAGATGAATTATTCACTAAGTTTGATGATATATATTTATTATTAAAGTATACAAAAGGTTTTTTATTTAAAGGAATCATTTTTAAATTGAGTTTTTTCTATAAATTAAAAGAAATATACATTCGAATTTTTAATATGAGAATTAGCATATTTTAACACAATATTCTTCATTTATTATAATTATTACTAATAATAATTTCAAAAAATTTTAAAAAACCAAAACAAAAAAAATTAAGGAAAAATGATAGATGATTTTCAAAATAATAAAAACTTCGAAATGTTTAATTATTACAATAAAAATGTAAAAAAAAATATCCCTTCATATATAAAAGTAAATACAATAAGACAAAATACAATAGGAGCAAAAAAAATAAAAAATAAAAAATTATCTTTCACTCAACTTCACCAAAAAAGTCCAGTAAAAGAATTAAAAGAACCAACACAAAAAACAGTATATTTAAAAAAAATAAAAAGTGTAGGTGATATAGAAATGATAAGTGATAACATAACATTAATAACATCATATTTTTTTCAAAATTACCCAGATCAATTAAAAGTAGAACAATTTGTAGATAAATATAGTGTTTGGTTAGGAGGAGGATATTTAGATATTTTATTAACAATGAAAGAATTTAGAGATTTTAATATTTTTGATTATATTAATATTACAACTACATATAATGATAAACTTACTGAAAATGAATTAAAACATAAAAAACAAATTATTACAATTAGAAATAATATTGTTTTAAGTACTATTGTTGTTGCCAGAGAATTAGAAGAATGTGAAAGAAATGGAGAAATTGATTTTGAACAAAATGAACCTATTTTTAATGATTTAAGATTTTTATCTTCTATGGTTGAAAAATTTAAAAATTTAATTATTGAAAGAGATAATGTTTTTGATGTTGATTATGATGTTGAATTATTATTTTTTGCATTATTAGGTTTTAAAGATAAATCTAGAATAATTAAACAAAAATTTAATAGTTATTTTAAAAGTTTAGAAAATGATTTAAGTTTAAGTTCTGTTAATTTTAATGATTTTTTAAATGTTACTGTTGAAAAAGGGAAATTTTATGAATTAAGTGATGAAGAAATATTAATATATAGAAGAATTTTAAATGATGCTGCAAAAAGAGATTTTTATTATGGAATTGAATTTTTAATGAGAAATCAAGAATTTTGTTTTTTATTAAGTGAAGGGAGAATTTGGAAAAATATAGGAATGAAAATGGAACCTTATAAAGTTTATAATTTATGGACTATGTATGAAGAACATATTGAAGATATTTATAAAAGTGATTTAAGAGAAACTTTAGATTTAGAATATCAAGAAAAATTAAAAAGTTTAAATCAAAAATTATCTAAATATTCTAATAATATTGAAGCTAGAATTAATAATTACGAAGCTTATAATAAGTTAATTTTTGAAAAAAAATCTTATATGAAAGAAATTTATTTATTTTGTGTTAATTCATTAAAAGATTTAATCATTGTTTTTTTTAGATATGATTTAAAAGAATTAGTTTTATATTTTTTTGATGAGTATAAAAATACAAGAGGAGAAAATAGAATTGAACAAGAAATTTATGAAACTGTTTTAGATTATGATGAAGATATTGCAATTGATATTTTAGATAGAGCAATTAATTCTTCAAATGCAAAAGAATGGTATATTAAAGTGTGCTTATTAAAGAAATATTTTCGTCTTGCTAGAAGATTATTAAAATTTAAAGTTTGTAGAAATTGTTTAATTACTTCTATATCAAATGAAACTGATGATTATATTGAATTTTTATCTAAAATTCAAGTTAGACAAAAAAAAATTCAATTTGAAAAAATAAAATTTCATGATAATGTTGAAGAAATAAAAATTATAAATTTTATGAAAGAAAAAGATTCAAGTGAATCAGAAGATGAAGAATTAAAAGAAAGATTAAAAGAAACTACAGTAAAAAGATTAATAAGAGAAAGATTACAAATACGTTTAAATATAAAAAAAACGGTAATAAGATCAACAACAAATAATATATTAACAAAAAAAATTTTAGGTGATTTAACAGATGAATTAAAAAATGAAAATAAAGTTTGTTCAAATAAAGACTTAGAAAATAAATTTTTATTTTTAAAAGATAATAAAAATAATAATAGTGATGTCAGTAATGATGAAGCAACATCACAAAACAGATTAATAACAAACAATACACAAAATTTAAAATTATTAGAAAAAAATAAAAGTTCTACTTCATTATTTAGAAATCCATCAAATATAAATGAAAAAAATAAAAATAATAATATATTTTCATCATCAAAAACAATATCAAATGGTAATAGTGACATCCCAACAATAAAAATAGATTATTTAGATAAAACAGATAAAAATGAAAATAAACAAAATGGAAAAATGTTCTCATTTAAAAATGATAAATATGAAGATAATGGAAAATTAAATCCAAAATATATAAAACAATCATATATATCAAAAATAGAAAATAATGACAATACAAATTTAATAAATAATGGAACTCAAATGTCAAGGGCATTATCAGATGAAATGAAATTTAAAGAAGTAAAAGAAGGAAGACTACAAATAAACATTCAAATGTTATTAATTGAACAAATAAGAAATGGAAAATATGCTTTTGATGTATTATGCTTATTATCATCAATTCCTATTCGTGTAATTAAAATTGATTATTATGATAAAATATGTAAATTTATATCAATTTATGCTGAAAATGAAGATGTTATTACAAGATGTTCTACTCCTTTAATTACAATTGCTTTAGGTGCTGAATTATTAAGAAAAATAGGAAATGAATATCCAAAAATTAAATATAAAGCAGAATCAATTGTTGAAGAAATTTTAATATTAAGTGAAAATCTACAATCATCAATGAAAGATGAAGATATGTTAAATTATTATTTAAGAACTCAAACTGATCATAATGGGAGAAGTGCTTTAGAAATTTATGCTGAAAATGGTTTTTATAATGTTTTAAGTGATTTAAATGTTGGTATTATTGTTGGGAAATTATGGTATGGTTCAGGTCATGAACAATCAGTATATAAATTTTTAAGAATGACTCGAATTTTAATGGCAGATTCATTTGGTGAACATTATTATCCAATGATAAGTTCTAATTATTTACCTAAAGATTCTGTTTATTCTTTTCAATTTTTTCAATATGCTTATAATTGTTCTGTTAGAAATTTTTTTGAAAGTGTTAGTGTTATTTTTATTACTTTAT
>Ga0256407_10013652_pt1 | contig 10835 bp, 9 predicted proteins | sample RumenRJG_04DNA_FD_193489 | JGI IMG/M metagenome (GOLD analysis project Ga0256407, IMG submission 193489) | Bovine rumen microbial communities from Lethbridge, Alberta, Canada - RJG_04 | ecosystem: Host-associated > Mammals > Digestive system > Stomach > Rumen | place: Canada: Alberta | collected... | reverse complement strand
ATTTAATTAATAAATTAAATTTTTAAAAATAAATAATTAATAGATATAAAATCATTTTAATTATTTTTATTTTTGAATTTTAATAAAATTAAAATAAAAATAAAATAAAAATATTAATTTAAAATTAAAAAATAAAATTAGTTAATTTAAAATTTTAATTTTAATGTATAAATATTACACTGAAAATGAAAAAGAAATATATTTAGCAATGTTAGCAGAACAATGTGAAAGATATAAAGATATGATAGAAATATTAGAAAATTTAATAAATAAAAAAAAAGAAGAAATAAATTCAGAAGAAAAAAATTTAATATCAATAGCATATAAAAATTATATAAGTGAAATAAGAAATTCAATAAATATAATAATATCATATGAAAATAAAGAATTATTAAAAGAAAAATCATTTTATTTAGATTATATAAAAGAATATAAAGAAAAAATTATAAAAGAATTAGAAATAGAATGTATAAAAATTTGTAATAGTATAGAAAATATTATAAAACCAAAATTAGAAACAAAAGAATTAAAAGTATTTTTTGGTAAATTAAAAGGAGATTATTATAGATATATAGCAGAAAATACAGAAGGAGAAATAAAAAATAAATATTCAAATTTATCTTTAAATACTTATAAAGAAAGTTTAATTGAAGCTGAAAATTTAAATTATAAAAATTCTAATAAATTAGGTTTATTACTTAATTTATCTGTTTTTTATTATGAAGTTAATTTTAATTTTAATGAAGCTTTAAATTTAGCAAAAGATACTTTAAATAAAGGAAAAAATGCTTTAAATGGTGTTGATGAAGATAATGAAGAATTTAAAGATTCTATTTCTATTTTAAATTTATTAAATGATAATATTAAATTATGGGAAATGGAAAATGAAAAATAATTTTTTTTTTTATTTTTTTTAATTTTTATTTTTTTTAATTTTATCATTTTTAAATTATGATATAATTTTATTTAAATTTATTAATTTTCTTTTCATTAAAATTTACTTTCTAAACTTTCATTTTCACTAGAAATATTTTCAGCATTACTTATATCATGTTGAATAATTTGTTTAATATTATTTTTTTCTTGAGAAGGAATTTTTTCATTAATTTTTTTCATAATTTGTTCATTTTCATTTTTTTGATTTCCAATTAATCTATCTTTAATGCCAATAGGTAATTCTGAAATAAGATATCTTGTTCCTAAATAAGAACTAGAAATAATTGGTTTAAATACATAATCAAAAATTTTTTTTTGACTTTCATCTAACATTAAATCACTTCTCATATCATCTGAATGAGTTTTTTTTATATAAGTTGTTATATTTAAATAATTCATTATATGTTTTTTTCCTTTAAAAAAAATTTGATCTGTTTTTATTTTTTTTGCTTTTGATAATTTTGAACAACAATTTATAAAAATTAATTTATCAAAAAAATTTAATAAAAGTATATTTTCTTTTTTTTTTTTATTTTTATTATTATAACTAATATTTTTTATTTCTTTTTGTACAATTGCTCTAGAAAAAGTTTTTTTTCTTTTATTTTGATCTAATTTTTGATTTTGTAAAGTATCTTCAAATCTAACTTCAAAAAATTTATTAATTAAATATTCAAAATAAGAATTATCTTCATACATTCTTAAAAAAAGTAAACAAAATAAAAAAATTGTATTATATATTCCTCCAACTTGAGCAGCTAAATCTTGAATTTTATAATATTTTCTATAATATTTTTCAATATTATTATTTAATTGAAATGAAAAAGAAATAAAATTTTTTTCATTATTATCTTTTAATCTTACATCTTTTATTATTTTTTCTGATTTAAAAGATGATATTTTATTATATGTTGTAAACATAAATCCATCATCAGTTTCAATTTCTAAATGATGTATATTTTGATTTAAAGAAATAAATAATTTATTTGATAAATAATAATTATATTCATTTATTATTCTTTGAAATGGATTTTTATGATTATTTGTTCTTATATTATTATTTATAATATAATATGATAATGTAGTATTTAAAAAATTATTTATTTCATTTTCTGATGAACAATTATTATTTGTTAAATTTGTACATTCATATAATAATATTTCTATTCTTTGAAAATAATTATTTCCATAATGTTCATTTATATAAATATCATTAATATTATTTTGTTCATTTGAAATACAATATAAATTATCTAAAGATAAATTTTTAAATAAATTATAATTAATATTACTTTCATTAAATATTTCATTACAACTTTTCATATTAATATTTTCTTTTATATTATAAGTTCCTGTAGAATTTATAATAGTTTTAATTAAAAATGCTTTAATATAATATATAGATTCATTTATTTCAAATAAATTATTATTAGGATTTTTAATTCCAATTGCAAATTCAAAATTATTATAATAATTAATTCTTTTTGGATTATTATAAATTTCAGTAGATAAATTAATATAAGGACATTTTCTAAATAATAATTCTTGAGAAAAAAAAATTGTTGAAATAATTGAAATAAATATAACAAATATTGTAATTATACCTCCAAAAATTGTTTTATGTAATAATTTATTTTGAATTACAAATGAAGGATAATGACCAAATATATCAATTAAAATTATGAAATTTTTAAATTTACTCATTAATTTTTTATTATTTTTTTTTTTAAGAAAATTAACATATTTTTTTAACAATTATTATAAGTTTATTTATAATTAATTATTTTGTTTGTTGAATAATGTTATAATATTATCAAATATTTATAAAATTATATTAATTAAAAAATTTATATTTTAACACAGTAATTTATTTTGTATTGAACTTAAGGCAATTCCAAAAGCTTGAATTGGAGTTAATGGAAATTGAAAATCTAAAATATATTCATTTTCATTTTTTGATTCTGCAAATTGTAAAAGAATATTATTATTATTATTTTTTTCTATTAATTGAAAATTTTTAATTGAACTTTTTATACTTCTTTGAATAAAATTAAGATAATATGATTTAAATACTATTTTCATATTATATAATTTTTAAATTACTTTCTGAATATAATGGATTTTTATTTTGAAAAGTATATTGTTTAATATAATTTAAATAAACTTTTAATTTCAATGGTCCATTTAAACCAAATAAATTTATATTCTAAAAAAAGATATTTTTAAATAAATAAAATTTACATATTTTACTTCACAATTATTTGATAAACAATCATTCATTTTTATTTTAAAAATATTACCTAATAAATTAATTTTAATTGTTCCTATTTTATGATATAATTGTTCATCTAAATAAATTTTATAATTTTTTCTTCCTGTCTTAACTCCAGTCATTAAAAAAAGAGAATAATTATTATTATAATATTGATAAATATTTTTTTCATTATAATGAGTATATTTAATTTTTCCTCTAAAAAAAATATTTTGTTTTATTGGAGTTGATAAAAAATCACTTTTTTTTAAAGTATTCATTCTATTTAATTCTTCAGAAATTTCTAAATCTTCATTTGTATTTAAATTAGAAGTTAAAGTTATAAAATCTTTATATTGTATATTTTTATTCTCATCAATAAATTTTAATTGATTATTTGTATTTATTTGATTTTGAATTGTTTTTAATTTATATAAATTATTATTTGGATTAATAAATAATTTAAATTTTGGTTCAATAAAAGTTTGTTCTGGTTTTGTTTTTGATTTTTCTAATTTAAATTTTGATTTATAAGCATTATTTAATATTTTTTCAATTGTTAATGAATTATTATTGTTATCTATTAAACTATAATAACTACTTGTATTTCCTGATTTTCTTGTTGAATTATGAAAATGTGTTGAGTCATATAATGAATCATTTTTATCTTTGTTAAAATTTAATTCTAAATTTATTTTATTTTATTTATTTTATTTACTTTGGTTATTAGTTTCTATTTTATTATTTTCCATCATTAATGTAATTTGTGAGTTTTTTGGATTTATCATTTTTTTTTTTATTTTTAAACAAAAATAAATAAAAATTTTAATTATTATTATTTAAAAAAAGATATAAAATTATATTTTAATTATATTTATTTCTTGTAAAAAAGTCATATTTTATTTGAAATATATATATATTTCATCTGTATATTTTAAATAATAAAATATTAATTAATAATTTGATTCTCAATATTTCTAATTATTTTGTTATTATTTTGAGTATTATAAAAAATAATAATATCATATTTTATAATTTGTTTATTTTATTATTATTTTTTATTGATTTTAGGTAATTGAATACTTTTGGATTTATCATGAAATATTTTTTTAATCTCTGTTGTATAAACATTTAAAAAATTTTGTGATTCCCTTTCTAATAAATTCTTTTTAAACTTTTTTAAATTAAAAATTTTTTCTTTTTCATCTTCATTTTGAATTTTTTTATCATTAGAAAAAGAAGAAAAATTACTAAATTTAACTTTTTTTTTTGAATTAGGAGAAAACATTATATTATCATTTAATTTTATTACTCTTCTATATGAAGTTTTAAATAAAGGATTAGTATTATTATTATTCATATTAGTTAAATTTTCAACTTTTTGAAGATTTTCAAAATGATTTTTAGATAAAAATTTAGAAGTATTATTAATATCTCTTTGAGACTCTGAAATTATATTATTTATTATATTCATATGATTATCATTTATAAATTTTTTTTTTTTAACTATTTTTTTTTGTTGTTTAATTTTATCTTTTAACTTAATAAAAATATCATTTTCAGATTTTAAAAATTTATATTTAAAATTTTTAGAATTTTCACTATTATTTCTATTAATAAGATCAATTTTTTTAGTTTTAATTAATCTTTTAATTCTATCATCTTCATTTTCAACTTTTCCTATTTTTTCTTCAAAAGCTAAAGTTTGATATAATTGATTTTTTTCATCAAATAAACCTAATAATTCTCTTAAATTCTCATCTTTAATATAAAAATCTGCATCTCTACTAATAAATTTAATTTCATCAATTGTTAATTCTTTTAATAATATTTTCATTACATAATCTTTTTCTTTTAAATAATCTATTTTATATTTATTATAAAATTCATTTATTTTTTTTCTTTTTATTTCTTCTTCATCTTTATGATTTGAATATTTAAATATTAAAGAGTCATTTAATATTTTTGATTGATATATTTCTCCTTCATAAAAATTAGTCATTTTTGATGATAAATTTAATAAATGTGATTGTAAATTTTTACATGGTTTTAAATTTGCTTTTCTTAATATATTATCTAATTTATTTCTTAATTGATATCGTTTTAACTTATTATTTTTATTATTATTTTCCATTATTTATTTATTTTTTATATTTTTTAATTTTAATTTATTTAAATTTTTTTTATAAATAAAAAAAATAAAAAATGAATTTTGATGATGATAAATTAAAAGAATGTAAAATTGTTTTTGATATGTTTGATAAAGATAAAGATGGTTTAATTTCAATAAATAAATTAGGTGATATTATGAGAATTTTAGGGGCAGCACCTTCAAAAATAGAATTAGATAATTTAATATATAATTTAGAATCAAATAATAATAATTTAATTTCATTTGATAATTTTTTAATTTTACTTAAAAACAAATTAGAAAATCAATATACTGAAGAAGATATTATTAATGAATTTAGAAAATTAGATAAAAAAAATAATGGAAAAATTAATGAAAATGATTTAAGAAATTTAATGTCTAAATATGAAAATCCTTTATCAAATGAAGAAATAGAAGAAATTATTAAAGAAGCAAATGTTGATTCAAATAATGAAATTGATTATATTAATTTTACTAAAATTCTTTTAGGTGAAATTTAATATTATTAAATATTTAAATAATTGATTTAAAAAAATAATATTTTTTCAAAAAAATATTTTTTTATTTTAAAAAATATCTTCTTGAACTTTAGTAAAAACTTTAGTTAACATATTTAAAACATCACTTTTAACATCATTTTCTTTTAAAATACTATAAATATTATTTTCACAATATTCTTTTAATTCTTTAAAATTAACACAATTATTAAAAATTTCTTTTTTTCTATCATCATTATTAATAATTAAATAATATACCATTTCCATAAATTTATAAACTTTTTTCCCAATTGCCTTTAATTCAGCATCACTTATTTTATCTTTCATTTGAATAATACTATTCATTTGTTTTAAATATTTTTCAGAATTATCTTCAATAATTTGAATAAAATTAAAAGAATCAAATAAATAATTTTGAGCAGATTCTTTTTTTGAAGTTAAAATCATAATTAAATAATAAATTTTAAAATCAAGAATTGAACTTTCTTCTTCATCAGGATCAACAATTTTTTCTCTTGATTCATTAACTAATAAATTAATTAATAATCCATAAATAAATTGATAATCATTATTAAATTCATTTCTACAATCTGCTTCAATAATTGTAGTTAAATTTAATATTAAAGTTAAAACTTTAATCATTATTAATTGAGAATAATATACTCCAGGAACATTTGGTTTTTCTAAAAATAATAATAATCTATCCATTAATCCATCATGATTATCAGAATATAAAATTTCCTTTAATTTATTTTGAGTTTCTCCTATTATGTAACCAATTAAATCTAAACAAGCTAAAACTAAATTTTTATTATAATTATATTTTTTTAAATATTCACTTATTGTTTTTAAAACATTTCCTTCATATATTAATTTAATTCTATGAACTTTATATTTATCATTTTTTGTTAACATACATAAACATTTAGCAACTAATAATAAAGTAATTGGATTTTGTCTATTATCTTCGAAAATTTGTCTTAAAGGAGAAATTAAATTTATTATATTTCTAGTTTCATTATTATAATTTATATTATCTGAACATTTTAAATCTTCATATAATGCTTTTAATATTTTATTTGTACATCGATTTACTAAAATTGTTGATATAAATTTATATCCTATACTTTCTAAATATTTTTGTAAAAAATTACTTGAAATACAATGTACCATTGCATCATGATTAAAACTTATTGAAGTATTTGTTGAATCTAAAGAAACTAAAATTGATTTATTTTGAAAAATATCATTTGATTTTATTTGTAAATCTTTAAAATTAATTGTATTATAACATAAATCACTTAAATCATTATTTGAATTTTGACAAGTGTCTAAAATATTTCTTAAAAAATCTTCATAATTTATTTTATAATCTGTTAAACCACCATTTAAAACAAAAGCTAAAAATCTTGATAATTTTTTAGTCCAAATATTAACAAAATTTTGTTTAGATAAATTTTTTATATTTTTATTTTTTCCTGATGGTGATTTTTCTTCAGTTACTGAAATATCATCAATTAATTGTTCAATATTATTATTTTCATCATTATTTTTTTCATTTTTTGTATTTTTATCAATTTCTTTTTCTAATTCTTCATTTTTTGGAATTTTTACTTTTGTAATTTTTTCTATATTTTCAAATATTTTTCCCATAAAATCATGAAAATAATTAAATTTCCATTTATTACATTCTAATCCAAATTTTTTTTTTTTATATTCAACAATACTTTTTAAAGGAATAATTTTATCTTTAACATTAGTTTCTTCAAAATAAGAAATTAAAGAAGATAAAAATTCATATCCAAAAGTATAAATATCATCACCAATAATACCATAAACATTTTGATAAAAATATAAAGTATCTTCATCAACTAATAAAGAATCGACTTTTGCTTTTAAAAATAATTCATTTTTTTTAACTGAAGTTGTAATTGGAGAAGATAAAGTATTTGATGCTAAATTAATAATTTTAAAAGCTTCAGGGTTAATTTCATAATTTTCTAAACTACACTTTTCATTTAAAATTATACAAAAATCTTGATATGTATCAAAATAAGGAGGAATATATTTTCTTCTTAAAAATAAAAATATCATATTTGAATATATTGGTTCACATGTTCTTACTATAATTTTCCATCCTTCCCAAAGTGACATATCTTCATTCATATTTATTTTTTTATTAAAACTTTCATTTTCTAATATCCAATAATTTTGACTTTTAATTTGATTTGATAATATATTTAAAACATATTCATATGAATGAAATGATATATCTTTTATATTTTCATTATTATCAAATGTATTTATTTGTATTTGTTCTGTTATATCAAAAAATAAATCACATTCATTTGAAAAATAATTTTCTTCTTCTTCAAAAGTTTTTGGATTTTTTTTCTTTTCTTTTATATATTTTATATGATATGAAGGTTGAGAACTTTGTAATTTTTTTATTATTCCTCTTAAATAACATGAATATCCTTTTATTATTTCTTTATGATATTTTGAATTTTTTATTTCTTCTTCTTCATTTTCTTTTATTTCTAATTTTTTATTTTTATTATTAGTTTCATTTTCTTTTAATGATATTATTTTATCATGATAATATTGATAATAAATTGAATAATAACACATTATATTATTTTTAAATACATTTCTATTTTTTGAATTTACTGAAATTTTTACTATTGTATAATCTAATTTTTTTATATTTTGTGTATTTAAAATTAAAGTTTCTGAACTTTTTTTATCATATTCATATGAAATTAAATTTTTATATGAAATACATTCATATATTTTTTTCATATCATCTTTAATAAAAAAAATAAATTTTTTACCTAAACATATAAACATTGTTACACTTGTATTTAAATTGTTATTTTGTTTTGTTACTTTTGAAGTTATTTCTTTATTAAATTGCTCAAAAAATTTTACATTTGCAGCAACCACATATTTAATTGAAGTTTTTAAAGCTTTTCCTAAACATTTTATTATAACATTGGAACTGTCTCCCATATTTTATTATTAATAGTAATTTTAATAATTTATTATAAATTATATGAAAAAATATTATAAAATATATTTTTATTAATTTATTTCTATTTATTTAAAAATCATTTAAAGAATTACTTAATTCTTGTATTATTTCTTCAATATTATTATTTTTGAATAATTCAATATTTGAATCTTTTAATTTTTGTAAACAATATCCATCTATATTTAAACTAGCTTGATTATACATTAAAATTTCATCATTTAATATTTTTTCAAAATTAAATATTTCTAATTGTAAATCTTTTCTAAATTCATTATAATTTCCATTTTCTCCTATTATTGTTAATTTATTTATTAATTTTTCTAATTGTTCAGAAAATTTTTTTCCTGTATTTAAAAAAGTTATAGGTTCAATATTTTGTTTTCTCATTTTTATATAAAATTTAATTATCAAATTTTAAATATTCTTTAAAAAGGTAAATTTTTGAATTAAAAATAAATTTTCTTTTTTATCAAATTTTAAAAATATAATTTAAATTGTTTAAAATGGATAAAAAAGATATTTTTAAAATTGTTAGAGAAAATGATGCAAAATTTCAAAAACATATTCAAAAAATAAAACAATTAGAAGAGAAAGAAAAAAAATATAAAATTAATCAAATTCAACAAGATAATATAATATGTAATGAAAAACAAAATAATATTCAAAAATTTCTTGATAAATTAAAAACAAATGAACAATTAAATAATATTCAAACAAAAAATGAAAAAAATTATGTCTTTTCTCAAATATTAGATACAGATAATAATGAAGATGAAAATAATAAAAATTTTAATATTAAAGAAAATAATGAAAATAATAATGAAAATGAAAATTATAATGAAAATTATAATGATAATGAAAATGAAAATTTTGAAATAAATGAAAATGATAATAATGAAATTAATGATTTAAATCTTAATCAAAATAAACCAAATTTCCCAATAAAATATAATAATCAAAAACAAAAAAATTTATATAATAAAAAAGTAAAATATCAAGAAGATAATAATGAAGAAATTTATAATCAAAATAGTAATCTTAATAATAAAAAATCAAAACAAAATAAAATTGCAAATTTATTATCTTCACTAGAAGAAAAAATGACTAATCAAAAAGAAAATGAAATAAATGAATCAAATAATAATAATATAAATAATAATCCAAATATATATAATCATAATTTAGGAAAAGTTATTGAACATTATATAAATGATAATAGTGAATCATCTGATGATATAAAAAAAGAATTAAAAGAAAATGAAGAAGAAACAAATAAATATGAAGAATATATTAAAAATAATAATAATAATAATAAAAATAATAATAATAATAATAATAAAAATGAATATGAAACAGAAAATTTAGAAACTAATATAATAACAAAATTAAATCCAAAAAAATTTAAAACTGTAGCAAAAGAAAATATAGATTCTGCAATATTAGAAAATAAAAAAAAAAGACCTTATACTGCATATACATATAGTACTATTCAAAAAATAAATCCACAATATAAAAAACCAAAAAAAAGTAATATATAAATTTATAATAATTAAATTTTAGAACCTGGAATTTTTGAAAAGAAAATAATGAATAAAAAATATAAAGGAAAATCTGATACAGTCGCTTTATATCAAATGTATCAAAAAGATTGGAATAAAAAATCGTATTTAAAAAAATAAGTTAAATAAATCAAATTATAATTTAAAGTATTTTATTTATCATTAATTTAATTAATTAAAATATTTTTTTATATTAAGTTTAACAAACCTAATTGAAAAATTATATAATATGAAAATAGTATTTAAATCATTTATCTTAATTTTTATTAAAAAAGAATTTAAAATATAATCAAAAAAATAAAAAATAAAAATTAAAAAAAATAAAAAAAAAAATTATTTTTCATTTTCCATTTCCCATAATTTAATATTATCATTTAATAAATTTAAAATAGAAATAGAATCTTTA
>Ga0256407_10013651_pt1 | contig 10836 bp, 7 predicted proteins | sample RumenRJG_04DNA_FD_193489 | JGI IMG/M metagenome (GOLD analysis project Ga0256407, IMG submission 193489) | Bovine rumen microbial communities from Lethbridge, Alberta, Canada - RJG_04 | ecosystem: Host-associated > Mammals > Digestive system > Stomach > Rumen | place: Canada: Alberta | collected... | reverse complement strand
TCGATAAGGACGGAGTCCACCTCATCCACAATAGCATAATTATGAGAACGCTGGACCAAATCCCTGGGATCCTGCGCCATATTATCACGCAGATAGTCGAAGCCAAACTCATTGTTGGTACCAAAGGTAATATCTGCCATATAAGCCTTACGGCGAGCTTCGCTGTTAGGCTGGTGCTTGTCGATGCAGTCAACACTCAAACCATGGAACATGTAGATGGGCCCCATCCACTCAGAGTCACGCTTGGCCAGATAATCGTTCACGGTTACCACATGAACACCATTGCCTGTAAGGGCATTCAGGAAGACGGGGAGTGTAGCCGTAAGAGTCTTACCTTCACCCGTGAACATCTCGGCAATCTTACCCTGGTGCAGTACCGTACCTCCGAAGAGCTGTACATCAAAGTGTACCATATCCCATAACGTGTCGTTACCACCGGCTACCCAATGGTTGTGATAAATGGCCTTGTCACCTTCTATCTCAACAAAATCATGGGTGGCAGCCAGTTCACGGTCGAAGTCGTTAGCTGTTACCTCTATCACGCCATTCTCGGCATGAGCCAGACGGTCTGCCGTACTTTTCACTATGGCAAAAGCCTCAGCACGAGCCTCATCAAGGGCTTTCTCCAAAACTTCCAGAACATCTTTTTCTAACTTATCAATCTGATGAAAGATAGGAGCACGGTCCTGAATCTCGGTATTGGGAATACGGTCTTTGAGTTCCTGAATCTGAGCACGCAATACGCTGGCAGAGCCCTGAACACGTTCTCTTAATTGCTTGGAACGGGCACGCAGTTCATCATTGCTGAGTGCCTGAATCTCAGGGTAAATTTTCAGAACGTCCTCTACCAGAGGGCGATAAGCCTTAAGGTCGCGCGACTTCTTGTCACCAAAAATCTTAACTAATATCTTTGCTATATCCATAATCTGTATTTTAAACGATAACGTTAACGTCAACGTCAACTGTTTTTATTCTTAATTTTATTCTATTTTTAAACGATAACGATAACGTTAACGATAACTGTTTTTATTAAATTTCTCAACTCTCAACTCTCAACTAATAATTCAGCGGAGCCTGAGAGCAGCCATTCGGTGCACGTATTCGTAGTGCCTTTGAAATAGTAGGCGCTACCCTGTCTATACTGACAGGAATATGAACTTTTTCCGGGGCAACACCACATCCGAAAAGGAAGAGGGGGAAGCCCATATATGATTCGCGGGCAAAGGTTTGCTCCAGCGTGTCTTCGTTCTTCAGGTTCCAACCAGGCGAAACCTGTATGGTAATATCCCCTGAGCATTTGGGGTTGTATGCATTACGCAGTTTGCTGATGCCGGGTGTCCACGCTCCAAGAGCCAGACGCTGACTGGTATAGACATCCTTAACGCCACTCAGTTGGATAAGGAAATCACTGCTGCGTTCCAACACCTCTGTCAGGTTCAGATTCTTGCTCTCTATCAGTTTCAGGTTCAGGTATATTTCATTACCCATTACCGTCTCTACGTAATCTCCCTGACCGTAAACGGCAATGAGATACATATTGAGCAAGAGCTTAGCCTTGGTAATGGAGAAAGTTCCCGTAGGTATGCGATAGAGGCTGAGGTCCTTGGCATCCTCACTGTCGGAATAACCTGTACTGGTAACCACAAACAGTGCCCTGTTCTTTCCTACCTTATTTTCTACAGCATTGATAAGTTCCTCCAGCTGACGATCCAGACGTGCATAAGTATCCTGAACCTCCATGGCAAATTTGGAGTCGGATTCATGGTCAAGCCCACCAGCATAATAGGTAAGATTCAGCATATCCGGTACACCGTCAGTACCAATACTGGTTTTATCGAGAAGTTCCTTAACGAGCAGGTTTACCTCATCGTTCACACACGAACTGGCCTTGAACTGTCGAAACTTCCTATCACCGCTGAACTTATGATTGAAAGGCTTCTTGCTACCTTCGAAAACAAAATAGCTGAAATTGACCACCTCGTCGTTGAGCGGTTTCCATACAATGTTACCAATACGCGATGCAAGGGGATTATTGTTATCGAAGTCCGATGCCCAGCTGGGCAAGGCACCATAATAGGATGTGCCCGACACACGGCCTGTCCAGTCGTCTAGCCATATGGCAGCGTCGGCAGCATGACCGGCAGAAAGAATGGCGGCATCGCGGTTTGGAGCAATAGAGAGCACTACACTCTTTCCTTCGCTGGCAACCTTCAGTTCGTCACCGATGGTAGAGACAGCAAGGTGCTGAGGCGAAGATTTATCCAGCGTATAAACCCCATTGTACTTATTATCATCTACACAAAAAACAGGTTGAAGGGTCTGGCGATCCAACCAGCGTTGTCCGATAATGCCATTTTCGTAAGGACTGGTTCCGGTAACAAAACAAGCAACGGAAGACGCAGCATCAGGACCATCGAAAGGATATTCAGCCTGTGTGTACATACGCCCTTTCTCCATCAGACGGGCAAAACCACCCTGCCCGTATAGCGGAGAGAAAGCTTCGAGATAATCGGAGCGGAGCTGGTCAATCATGACATTCACAACCAAGCAAGGGACATCCGAGGCGGTCTGTGCCTCAGCTCCCATGATGGCAAGCAATGCCATGAGCGATGTTATGAACCTATTTCCTTTTGGCGTCATATATTGTTGTTCTTACGGTAATATAAGTAATAACTTATAGGCCTTGTGAGCAAAGATAGCGCCAAAGGTACAACTAATTTTCCGAATTCTTGTGGCATCCAGGGAGAAAATACCAAAAAAGTGGATAAAATGACAAAAAACACTGCATGCCATAGGGTCTTCCTACGTTTGAATGCAGCTTTTATTACCATTGGAAGAGCAATCAGGGCTATTGGATTAAGAACCCAAATCTGCCAGTTACTGTCAACCGCCGGGTGCTCGGAAAAGAAAAACATAAAAAGAAGCAGCAAGCCTGCCGCTCCTTGTCCCAAAAGCAACACAGCATCCCACAGCCAGAATTGCCAATTCAGCCAACGCTCGAACAGAAGAACAAGTAAAGAGAATCCCAACAAAGCAAACATAGCCTGAATGGGAGTCAGAGGAAATTCCGGCTTTATGTTCTGGTGTTTCTTCTGTAAAAGTATTTCGGTAGAAGAAACCAACGGACGCTTATCGTTGTTTTCCGCATAGATGAAAGCGTTTCCGGCATACCTGAGCATATACTCCGGAGCAAACATGGCAGCACGGGCACACAGAGGAGTATCCACCGCAGCTCCAAGGAGAATGTCGTTTCCCTCCTGTGCCCAAGGATGATTCTCTGTATATTGATGCAACATCTCCCGATAAGTATAAAGAGGAATACTGTCTGGATAAACCACACGACCTTCCACACATTGTTCTATTGCATCCCTAACTTTTGTAGTACAATTATTGTAAAGAAAATTATATCTGTACTGCCGGTTCTCCGGTTTACAGTCTTCAAGCATTTTACAATACAGAAGGTTGGCTTCCTGAGGCGTCAGATTCAGCACCTGGGCAGTAATAGACGAGCCGCGCTCTTCATACTCACGGGTGAAATACTGCCAAGGAATGGGAACAACCATATAATCACATTGTCCTCGGACAAAACGCCACACAAAATGAGGCTGTTTGAAAGAAAAAACCCCATAGTTAAAAACCAGATCCTGATTGGCAGAAAAATTCTGAAGGCGAAGGGCCGTATGACCATATAAGGCATAAACCTCCTGACCAGGAGAACATGTTATCAGACTGGCCCGGATGCTATCCATCTGCTGGGCATACCCCTGCAAAAAGAAAAGCAATAATGCCAAAAACAAAAGCGTTCGTCTTAAAATCATGGCACAAAAGTAAGTCTTTTTTGTAAAAAGAAGGCATCTTTTGACCATATTTTTGCTAAGGAATGTAAAACTTTCAGTTTTGTTGTTTATTATCTCAATTAATTATTGTACCTTTGAGCCCGTGAAATTAATAATTGACATAGGCAATACCGTTGCCAAATTAGTAGCCTTTGAGGGAGAAGAACCCATAGAGGAGGTAAAAACAAGTAACGAGACACTGGCCGGACTGCCAGCGTTTGCCAGCAAATACCACTTTGACTGTGGCATTGTGGGATCTGTTATAGGTATCCCAGAAGGAGTGGAAGACATGCTAACCAGCATGCCTTTCCCCATTCTTCGCTTTACGCCAGACACACCCATTCCCATTTGCAACAAATACAAATCGCCCTATACCTTAGGTTCCGACCGTTTGGCTGCTGCCGTGGGTGCCAGTATTCTGAAGCCAGATAAGGATATCCTCATCATAGATGCCGGAACCTGCATTACATACGATGTGATAGATGCCAAGAAGAATTACTGGGGCGGCAACATAGCTCCAGGCATGCAAATGCGACTTCATGCCCTGCACGAATACACTGTTAGGCTACCCCTTGTTCAGGCTGAAGGCGAGGTTCCCGGTTTGGGCTACAACACCGAGACAGCAATCCGATCCGGTGTACTACGTGGCATGAAATACGAGATAGAAGGTTATATCAAATCCATGCGATCCAAATATCCCCACCTGCTGGTATTCCTTACAGGAGGCGACAAGATCAACTTCGACTCAAACATCAAAAACAGTATCTTTGCAGACAAATTCATAGTTTCAAGAGGACTCAACAAGATATTAGACTATAATCATGATAAAATTTAGCAAAATAGCAGCTTTCATACTGGCGTGCACGATGTGTACAAATATTTGGGCACAAAGTAACGGAAGCAGTTCTTCTTACTCACGCTTTGGTTTGGGATCGCTGGAGAACCAGTCCCAAGGATTCAACAAAGCCATGGGCGGTGTAGGACTGGGATTCCGTGGCGGCAGCCGTATAAACACACAAAACCCAGCTTCATACTCTGCCATAGACTCCATAACCATTCTGTTGGACGTAGGCATGACTGCAGCCTTCGGCAATATGAAGCAAAACGGCAGCAGCGTTAATATCTACCAATGCAAACTGGATTACGTAAACATCGGACTGAGGCTGTACCGAAAACTGGGTTTATCCGCAGGTTTTATGCCCTACACCACTATTGGCTACGATTTTACCACTTCAAGTAAAGTAGCCACCGACCCCAATACACTACAGACCATCACCAGTATCACCAATTATAGCGGTGACGGAGGTTTGCATCAGGCCTATCTGGGATTAGGATACAAGGTGTACAAGGAATTGTCTGTCGGTGCAAACGCAAGCCTTATCTGGGGCAATTACGTTCACACCATTCTGCAAGGCTATTACTCTGGAGGGGCTTCATCCTCCGACTACAACGGACTCAATTCGATAGAGAGTGCAGAAATAAGAACATGGAAACTGGATTTGGGTGCCCAATATCCCTTTAGACTGACTCCAAACGATGTGCTGACAGTTGGTGCCACAGCAAGTTTTGGCCATAAAATAAAAAGCGATGCCACACTAATCCGTTTTACAGATAAGCAGGACGAAGATGTTTCGAATGACACTGTGCCCAATGCTTTCGACCTCCCATACACCTTTGGCTTGGGAGCAGCATGGAACCACAAAGACAAACTGCAGGTGGGGCTGGATTTCAAACAGGAAATGTGGGGGAACTGCCGTTCACCGCAAATGGTTTCCGTTGGAGGCATCCCCAGATTCGACTCCCAGACCGGAACATACAAAAACCGATTCAAGATTGCCGTGGGAGCACAATACACCCCAAACAGGTATGGCAACCATTACTGGAAAGTTATCCAATACCGCATTGGAGCCAATTATTCTTCACCATAGCTGAATATCAACGGACAGAATGGACCCAAGGAGTTTTCTTTGACAGCCGGATTCGGACTTCCGATTCTTAACAACCGTACGACCTTCGTGAACGTAGGATTTGAATGGCTCAGACGTTCCCCCAGTGCCGCCAACCAGATAACGGAAAACTACTTCATGCTGAACCTGGGAATCACCTTCAACGAGGAATGGTTCAGGAAATTTAAGATTCGGTAATTTAGTACACACAGATATTGAATTTACATAGAATCATAATTCTTTGCAGCCTTGTAACTGCCGTTGGAATCACCTTCTCATGCAGTCCCAGAGTGGAACATGTGGCAGAAGCCCTGAGCGATTCCGACTCACTCCTCAATTTGCATGCAAGAGGGGTGAACACGTTTATATCCGATTCCGGTGTCTTACGATACCACATGGTGGTAGAGGAATGGGATATCTATAACGGAACAGACGGGAAAGCACCCACATGGAAATTCCTCAAGGGGTTACTGATGGAACGATATGACAAGGATTTCCATATCGACCTATACGTACAATCCGACACAGCATACCTGCACGAGCAACACCTGTGGGAACTTAGAGGGCGCGTGGTGGTAAGAAACATCAAAGGCGATGTTTTCCGAACGGAAGAACTCTTCTGGGATTTGAACAAGCACGAGATGTGGAGCTATAAATATATACGTATAGTGACACCCGAACGAGAACTGGAAGGAACAGAATTCCATAGCAACGAACAGATGACACAATACTCTGTAAGCAATTCCATTGGCGCCTTCCCCATCACGGAAAAAGAGAACGAGGACGGGAACGGGAACGAAAACGATAACGATAACGGGAACGAAAACGGGAACGGGAACGGGAACGAAAATAAGAAGGATTCTGTTATTCCATCAGAACCTGTCAAACCGCATTCCAAACAAATGAGGTTCCTGCCCGCCCCCAACAAAAGATAGCCACAAAAGATTTAGCCCAACCTAAACAATTACATACAAGAAAACAATGTACACCGAAAGTACTCTAATCATTGAAACCCTGATAGCCCTTCTGTTCTCAGCATTCTTCTCCGGGATGGAGATTGCCTTTGTTTCCAGCAGCAAGCTACGCTTTGAGATGGAACGTGAGCAAAGGGGCTTCACATCAAGACTGATTGACACCTTTTACCAACATCCCAACAGCTTCATCTCCACACTGCTGGTAGGAAACAACATAGCACTGGTCATCTACGGCATACTGATGGCAAGGCTCATTAATGCATACATACTCATTCCCTTAGGCATCCACCAAGAATTGGGAGACTGCCCCAACGAGGTCATCTGCCTTCTTATCCAAACCATCTTAAGTACACTGATTGTCTTGGTAACAGGAGAATTCCTTCCCAAAACACTCTTCAAGCTGAACCCCAACAGAATGATGAACGTCTTTGCCGTTCCTGCATATATCTTTTACATCATCCTGTGGCCCGTCAGCAAATTCACTTCAAGCGTCAGCAAGCTGCTGCTCAGAATTATGGGACAGAAGGTAAAAAAGACAAAAAAGGAGAAAACCTTCAAAAAGGTCGATTTGGACTACCTAATCCAAAGCAACATAGAAAATATCGAGGACGAAAAGGAGATCGAAGAAGAGATAAAAATCTTTCAGAACGCACTGGGATTCAGCAATGTAAAAGTGCGCGACTGCATCGTACCACGTACAGAAATAGATGCTGTAGATGAAGATACCGAACTAAGAATACTAAGAGGGCATTTCATCGAGAGCGGACATTCGAAAATCATTGTTTACAAAGGCGATATCGACAACATTACAGGCTACATACATACAGCCGAGATGTTCCGGCTGAAAGAGAACGACGACTGGCGGAAAAGCATAAAGGAAATCCCCATCGTTCCGGAAACAATGAACGCCCAGAAACTCCTAAGCATATTCACTGCAAAGAAGAAGTCTATTGCCGTAATCGTAGATGAGTTTGGAGGTACCAGCGGCATAGTAACCCTTGAAGACCTGGTCGAGGAAATCTTCGGAGAGATAGAAGACGAGCACGACAGCACCAACTATGTAGCCCGCGACTTGGGCAACAACGAATACCTGCTATCTGCCCGCATAGAGATTGCAAAAGCAAACGAATTGTTGGGACTCGACCTTCCCGAAAGCGATGATTATTTGACAGTTGGAGGGCTCATTCTGCACGAATACCAAAGCTTCCCCAAACTGAATGAAGTGGTGAAATTTGACCGATACGAGTTCAAAATCCTCCAGAACACAACTACCAAAATCGAGCTTGTAAGATTGAAAGTTCTCAATTAAGAACACTTTTTCCCCCATAAATAAGAGATGTATAGATTTTTTTTCATACCTTTGTGCGCTAAATTTGAAAATAACAACAAATAATAATAATAAACAAATGGCAACATTACAAAAAATCCGCAACAAGGGCAAATTTCTTATTGGCGTTGTAGGCCTTGCCCTGTTCGCCTTTATTGCCGAGGAATTTGTACGCTCTCTCTCATATACTCAGTCAGAGAGACACCAGAGAATTGGCAAGATATATGGCGAAAATGTCAACGTGCAGGACTTCAATGCATTAGTTGACGAGTACACAGACGTTATCAAGTTTACAAACGGTCTGACATCTCTGAACGATGATCAGCTTTCTTCCATCCGCGACCAGGTTTGGCAGAACTATGTAAACCAGCAGATTATCGAACACGAATGTGCAAAACTGGGTCTGACTGTTACTGATGCCGAATTACAGAACATCATCAGCACAGGTAAGAACCCCATGCTGGCTCAAACCCCATTCCGCAACCAGCAGGGTGCTTTCGACTTCAACCAGCTCAAGCAGTTCCTGAGCCAGAAAGACGAGGTGATGAACAGCGCAGAAATGGGTTCTGAAGTTAAGGAGCAGTACACGCAGATGTACAACTACTGGAAATTCATCGAGAAAACCATCCGCCAGCAGACACTGGCCCAGAAATACCAGTCTTTGCTTGCCGGTACTATCATCAGCAATCCCATTGCAGCAAAGGCTAATTTCGAGTCTCGTACCAACGAGAGCGAGATTCTCCTGGCTGCCCTTCCCTACACCAGCGTAAAAGATGCCGACATAACGGTTGAGGATGCCGACTTGAAAGCTAAGTACAACGAGAAGAAGGAAATTTTCCGTACCACTCAGGAAACTCGCGACTTCAAATACATCGACATCGCAGTTGAAGCAAGCAAGGCTGACAAGGATGCACTTCAGAAGGAAATGGAAGGTTACGCACAGGCATTGAACGAAGGAGCTGATCCAGCAAAGACCGTTCGCGAGGCAGCAAGCCAGGTATCTTACAGTGCTCTGCCCATCAGCAGCAAGACACTGCCCCATGATGTAGCAGAACTGTTGGATTCTATGGCCATTGGTTCTCAGGTCGGTCCTTTTGTACACGAGCACGACAACACCATCAACATTGTCCGTCTTATCGACAAGGTAAGCCGTCCCGACTCCGTTGAGCTTCGTCAGATTGCCGCTTCAGGAAAGGATATGGAAGCTGCAGAGAAGACAGCAGATTCTATCATGAATGCTTTGGCAGCCGGTGCCAACTTCGACTCTATAGCCAAGAAGTACAACCAGCCCGCCGAAAAGACTTGGATTACAAGTGCACAGTACGAGGGTCAGGTTCTGGACGAGAACAACCGCAAGTTCATCACCACCATTTCTACAGCTGCTGTTGGTTCAAACAACAAGATTGTTCTGGACGGACAGGGTGTTATCATTGCACAGATTACAGACAAGCGCAACATGATTAACAAGTACAATGTTGCTGTTATCAAACGCGCTATGGAATTCAGCAAGGACACTTACAACAAGGCATTCAACGACTTCAGCAGCTTCCTTGCCGGCAACCCCAAGGCTGAGGACATCGAGGCTAACGCTTCAAAGGCTGGATATACAGTTCAGACTCGCACAATGTCAAGCACAGAACATACAGTAGCCGGTGTTCACAGCACACGCGAGACACTCCGCTGGATCTTCGACGAGAAGACCAAGGTAGGCGATGTTTCTCCCCTCTATGAGTGTGGCGACAATGACCACCTATTGGTTGTAATGCTCACAGGCATCCACAAGAAAGGATATATGAACTGGGATGACGAGCAGGTTAAGGCTTACCTGACCACCGAAGTTCAGAAGGACAAGAAGGCTGCCAAGCTTCTGGAGAAGATGCAGGCTGCCAAGAGCATTGCCGACGTAGCCAAGATGGAAGGTGCTGTTACCGATACCGTTAAGCACATAAACTTTGCAAGTAACGCCTTCATTTCTAAGGTTGGCAATAGCGAACCCGTTCTGAGCGGTTCAGTTAGCACAGCCAAGAAAGGTGATTTCAAGGCTGGCCTGAAGGGTAACGGTGCTGTATATGCATACCAGGTTCTCAACCAGACAAAGTCTGATGCCAAGTTCGATGCTAAGCAGGAAAAGCAGCAGGCTGCACAGATGAGCATGCGTGCCCTCGGTGCTTTCACCAACGAGCTTTACCTGAAGGCAGACGTTCAGGACAAGCGTTACCTCTTCTATTAATCCGAGAAGTCAGAATCAAAGTCATATAGAAAGAGGGTGCTTCAATAGCGAAGTACCCTCTTTCTGTTATTATGTAATGACAGGAATTTCGGCATTACCACCACCAGTGATGTATGATGAATCATGAACCGCAATCCCTTAGATATTTTCGACTTTTTGTAAAGATACCGGCTCTAGTGTAATTTGGGGAAAAACAGAAAAACCCGTTTCTGTTGTTGATGGGTTATCTCATTTTTTTTCTTCGATGTATATAATAAAATTGAAGAAGAACCACTTTACATAGAAAACCTTCAAGTTAAATAACAAAAAAAACACCAGTACACAAACCAATAACCTATAACCGATAATTCTCAATTCTCAATTCAATAAAGACCGCTAATCGCTAACCATTAACCCTTAACCAAACAAGGCCTGTCACCTTTGCTTCATTCAGATAGGCTGAACGAGTTGTTCCCCTTATCTCCACGACTCATTCAGATAATCCCTTACCCCCCTAAAGGATTATCCGAACAACTCGTTAACC
>Ga0256407_10013650_pt1 | contig 10836 bp, 12 predicted proteins | sample RumenRJG_04DNA_FD_193489 | JGI IMG/M metagenome (GOLD analysis project Ga0256407, IMG submission 193489) | Bovine rumen microbial communities from Lethbridge, Alberta, Canada - RJG_04 | ecosystem: Host-associated > Mammals > Digestive system > Stomach > Rumen | place: Canada: Alberta... | reverse complement strand
GGTTGGACTTGATTGGGTCATACAACCATCTGGATATGGTCGTCACAACCGACCGCTACTATGCTGGTGCCCAGTACTGGGTGTACAAGAAATGCCGTGTTCAGGCCGGCTACAGCTACACTAAGACTAAAAGCCTGGAGGGTGAGAATGGCATCCTTACTCAGGTGCAAGTAGCGTTTTAACAGCCTAATAGTCAAAATCTGAATTAGTAGTAGATGCGAAGACACATTATATATATGGCGATGGCACTGTTTGCTGCCAGTGCAATGCCCCTGGCCGCCCAGGACAGCGAGGACGACTATGACGAGAGCATCCGCATGCCCATACGCCGTCTGCACCCCGAACGTGAGCGCGAGAAGGCCCGCAAGAAGCTTCAACAGGAGCTTGACGCCAAGAACAAGCCACAGCAAGTCGATGATGACGCCTGGCAGGACAACAGCCAGCCCAAGGGCAAGAAGAAAGACAACCGTCGAGTTGTGGGCAAGACCACACTGCCACCGTCGACAGCCGACAAATCGCTGCTCAACGAGTTGCTGAGCAAGAACTACGACTTGGTTGAGTATCTGCCGTCGGCACCTAAGCGTCTGGTGTGGCTCGACGACCCTGTTGCCGAGAGCGAGAACGAGCTGCTCATGCAGTTGAGCAAGACCTCACCCCAGACGGGCGTGGTGCGCTACATGCCCCGCGACGTGACAATGTCCAACACGGAGAACGCCTTCTATGCCTACTTTTCCACCGATGGCACCCATGTGCAGCCGCTCAGGCTTCGTGTTCAGTACTATGCCGACGACCCGCTTCAATTCAACGACATCCAGTTTCAGGTCAACGGTTTCGACTACAGTTACCATGTCACCTCGCCACGGCGTGGCAAGGGTTCGGGGCGCATGATCTGGGAGCAGAGCGACCAGGTGGTTCAACCGCGTGACAAGGACTTGCTGTATGCGCTGTCTCACGCAAGCTTGGTGCGCATGTCGCTTGTGGGTGCCGATGGCATCAAGCATGTGAAAATGTTAACAGAAAAGCAAATTCGCGACTTCTATTCAATTTTGCAACTTTATCGACTGCTGGGTGGCCGCATTGAGTGAAGGTGCTGCGAACCCCCTGGAAAATCCCTGCTGAGCCGTGATTTAGCAGGGATTTTTTGTGTCTCATCCGCCTGTTTGCGAAAGCAAACAATTTTTTTTCGCAAATTTTTCGGGTTTTATTTTGCAAATCCAAATGTTGTTTGTAATTTTGCACCGTGAACGAATTTGAAAGCCCTCGAAATGAATAAAACGCTCTCATATCGCCTTGCGATTCCGGCTCTGGCATGTAGTGCCGCCTTGTTGACGACGAGCTGCGTCTCGCTGTTCGGCAATCGCAACTGTCACTGCACCCACCCTGGTCCGTGTGTGTGCTGCGACCAGGAACAGACGCAGCGTGTAGTTGTCGGCCACCGTCCGGTTCAGCAAGACACGACCTACGACAAGACGCTGCTTAACGAGCTGTTAAGCAAAGACTACTCATTGCACGAGTATCTTCCCGAGGAGCCTAAGCGCCTTGTGTGGGTCGACGAGCCCGTGAGCGCGACACAGACAGAGCTTCAGAACTATGTCAAGTTTTCTGGCGGCTGGACGATGCCGCGCGATGTGAGCACCGACAACACCGAGAATGCGCTCTACTTCTACTTCACCGAGCGTGCCGACGGCACTCCCGAGCCTTTGCGGCTGCGTCTGCAATACTATGCCGACGATCCGCTCAAGTTCGTCAAGCTCCACTTCATCATCGACGGCTTTGACTACTATTTCACGCCCACCAATTTCAAGCGCGGCAGGGGCAAGGGCATTATGATTTGGGAGAACAGCGACGACCCCCTCACCTCGGCAGACAAGGATTTGGTGTATGCGTTGACCCATTGCAAGTGGTGCCAGGTGAAGATTATCGGTGCCAGCGGCATGCAGCACGTCAAGATGATCAACGACAGCCAGTTCAACGATTTCCGCCACACGCTGCAGCTCTACTTGCTGAAAGGTGGCAAATTTTAGGAGTAAATTCTAATACTCAAGGTAATATATAATGGTTTGTACATGCGAGAAGGGTTCCAGCCGTGTTGGCCAGAACCCTTTGATTTTTTCCTTCTCGGGACAGAAAAGACAAAAAAAAGATAGTCTAAGCGTGTGTCTTGGGCTATCTTTAGTTGATTGCAGGAGCTTCACAGCCACTCTTGCTGTTGCTCCCGTTGTTCAGGAAGTAGTCGGGCGACTAGAGCAGAGTGACCTCAACGTCAGTCTCGGTAGCCTCGACATTCACCTTGCCTTCGCGGGCTAGCCAGCCAATGGCTGCATAGAGTTCTTTCTCTTTGAGCTTAGTGGCTTTTTTCAGCCCCTTAACACTAAGGGTGCTGTTGGCATCGTTCAGCGCATTCCATGCGGCGCCGGCCCATAATCCAATAGTTTCAACGTTCATAAATACAAAAATTTAATAATACATCAAAAATCGGGCGCAAAAGTACATCAAGATTTCAATACACGCAAATTTTTTGCCCAAAAAGTGACAATCTGCCATCAAATCAGCCATTTTTAAGGGGAAGAAAAGCGCAAAAGACATCCTGAATGTTCAAGTATATTTTCATGTTCGAAAGATTTGTATTAAATTTGCGGCATGAAAGGACTCGTGGTCAAGAACACAGGCAGCTGGTATGTGGTGCGCACCGACGATGGCGCGCTGACCAGCTGCAAAATCAAGGGCAACCTGCGTCTCAAAGGCTTCCGTTGCACCAACCCTGTGGCTGTTGGCGACATGGTGGGCATCGAGCCTCGCCCTGACGGCACAGCTTGGATAACCTCCATCGAGCCGCGCCGCAACTACATCATCCGCCGCTCGAGCAACCTGAGCAAGGAATTTCAGATTATCGCGTCGAACCTTGACCAGGCTGTACTGGTGGTCACGCTGTCCAACCCGTCCACCAACACCACATTCATCGACCGTTTTCTGGCCACTGCGATGGCCTACAGTGTGCCCGCCCTGCTGGTCATCAACAAAGTGGATCTGCTCACTGCCAGCGATGACCGTGCCCTGCTCGATGCCGTAGCCCACCTCTACCGCACAATCGGTTATCCGGTAATCATCACATCTGCAGCCACCGGCGAGGGCATGGATGCGCTGCGCTTGTCGCTGCGCGACAAGACTTCGTTGTTTTCGGGCAACTCAGGTGTGGGCAAGAGCAGCCTGATTAATCTTCTTGTACCCGATGCCCACTTGCGAGTGGGCGATGTGTCGCAGGTGCACCACACAGGCATGCACACCACCACCTTCAGCGAGATGCTCGCTCTGCCCGGCGGCGGCACATTGATTGACACCCCGGGCGTGAAGGGTTTCGGCACCATCGACTTTGAGCGCGGCGAGGTGGCGCACTATTTCCCCGAGATTTTCCAGGCTTCGGCACGATGCCGTTTCGGCAACTGCACGCACACCCACGAGCCAGGCTGTGCCGTTGTCGATGCCGTCGCCCAGGGCTTCATCAGCCAGTCGCGCTATGCCAGCTACCTGAGCATCATCGAGGATGACCCCAACGACAAGTACCGCAAGCCATACTGAAGCCGATTGTGCCATGACCGAAAAACATGAAAAAGTGGCTGTTCAGTAATTTTTTGCCTTCATCTTGCCGCTATGTCGAAATTTTGTAGTACTTTTGTCGAATAATTGGGTATCTATGGCAACCGAACTCCGAGAACGGCTAGAGCGTCTGCAACGCAAGAGCGCAGTCCTGGTAGACAAATATCAGGCCTTGCTGACCCAGAGCCAGCAGACCGCCCATGAGCTGGAGGACGCCACCGCCACCATAGCCCGCCTGCAGTCGCAGGTCGAGCAATTGGAGCAGGACAACCAGTATCTGCGCATGGCCCACACCGTGGCGGCCACTCCCGAGGCAGTGGCTCAAACGCGCGCCACGATATCCAAGCTAGTGCGGGACATTGACCGCTGCATCTCACAACTGAACACTTGATTGATAATTATATTTTTAGGATTAACAATTAAGAATAAATGAGATTGGCCCAGTGAGGCTCACCCCAAGCAGAATGGCGATGAGACACAGCTGGCCACGAGATAGAATAAGACCTTTCGCGCCGTCATGCCGAGCGAGAAACAGAACATATGGATTCATCTTGCCGACACCAAGGCCATGCCCTTGAGCATCGACCGTGCCGACGAAGCGACCTATCGTGAGGCCGAGAAATTGGTCAACACGCTGTGGGAGCGATGGATGAATCGGTTCTCTGAGGGCAGCACGTCGCATGAGGTTCTTGCCCGGGTAGCCTTTCAGTTTGCGCGACTGTATCTGGAGGCCTACCAGGACAACAAGAATGTCAATGACTACCTGACCGAGTTTGAGCAGCGGCTCGACTCGATTGTCCTGAAGATAGACTGAGCATGACGGCTTGTCGCCTGTCGGCAAGTGTGTGCTAGGTCGCTTGATAGAGAGAGAATTTAGGTTCCTGCACTATGTTCATTGCCTGGAAGCCGCCCCTTCATGGCTGGAGCGGCTGCCATCCCAGCAATGAGTGTGGTGCACAATTTTATTAATATATAAACAAACATTACAAAACACAATGAACATTAACATTATAGTTGCTATTGTTCTCATTGCAGCGGCATTCGCTCTGGGCATGTACATAGCCCACATGATGTCGAAACGCAATGCCAAGTCGGCGGCCAGCGAGATTCTCGAGAAGGCACGCCTGGAGGCCGAAGTGCTGAAAAACAACGAGGTCATTAAGGGTAAGGAAGAAGGTATGGGCATCCAGCGCGAAGCCGAGAAACAGGCCAATGCTCGACTGTCCAAGGTTCAGTCGGCCGAGGCCAAGCTCAAACAGCGCGAGCTGCAGCTCAACCAGCAGCAAGGCGAAGTGCAGCGCAAGCGCAACGAGGTGGACAATCTCAAGGCCACAGTCGACCACCAGAGCCAGGTGCTGGACGACCGCAAGAAAGAGGTTGACAGGCTGGAAAAAACCGTGCGTGACACGCTTGAGCACGTGAGCGGGCTCAGTGCCGAGGAAGCCAAGGAGAAGCTGGTCGAGAGCCTCAAGGACGAAGCCAAGACCGCCGCCGCCAGCTATATCAACGACATCATGGATGACGCCAAGCTAACCGCCAACAAGGAAGCAAAGCGCATCATTGTCGAGACCATCCAGCGCGTGGCCACCGAGACGGCCATTGAGAACGCCGTCACCGTGTTCCACATCGACAACGATGAGATCAAGGGCCGCATCATCGGCCGCGAGGGCCGCAACATCCGCGCCCTGGAGGCCGCTACCGGCATCGAGATTATCGTGGACGACACGCCCGAGGCCATCGTGCTGTCGGGTTTTGACCCGGTTCGTCGCGAGATAGCGCGCCTGGCCCTGCACCAGCTGGTGGCCGACGGCCGCATCCACCCCGCTCGCATCGAGGAAGTGGTAGCCAAGGTTCGCCGCCAGGTCGAGGATGAGATTATCGAGACCGGCAAGCGTACTGCCATCGACCTGGGCATCCACGGCCTGCATCCCGAGCTCATCCGCCTCATCGGCAAGATGAAATATCGCTCGAGCTATGGCCAGAACCTGCTGCAGCACTCACGCGAGACCGCCAACCTGTGCGCCATCATGGCCAGTGAGTTGGGTCTGAATCCCAAGAAGGCTCGCCGCGCCGGTCTGCTGCATGACATCGGCAAGGTGCCTGATGACGAGCCCGAACTGCCCCATGCACAACTGGGCATGAAGCTGGCCGAGAAATACAAGGAAAAAGCCGACATCTGCAACGCCATCGGTGCCCACCACGACGAGGAGGAGGCCACCAGCCTCTATGCTCCCATCGTGCAAGTGTGTGACGCCATCTCGGGTGCTCGTCCCGGTGCTCGGCGCGAGGTGGTCGAGGCCTACATCAAGCGCCTCAACGACCTGGAGAAGCTGGCCTTGAGCTATCCCGGCGTGGTCAAGACCTATGCCATCCAGGCCGGTCGCGAGCTGCGTGTCATTGTGGGTGCCGACAAGATCAGCGACGCCGAGACCGAGAAACTCAGCACCGAGATAGCCCAGAAGATTCAAGACGAACTCACCTATCCCGGCCAGGTGCGCATCACCGTCATCCGTGAGACCCGTGCCGTCAGTTATGCCAAATAAGCCCATCAGGTGATGAACGACGAACAGAACAAATTGCCCGTTCCACCGCTGCCCGACGGCGACTGCGTGCAGTGCAGCAACCCTTGCTGTGGCGGTCCATGCAACAGCCGCAGCAACCTGCACAGCTACAACTGGCTGAGCGACATACCAGGCGGCGAGGCCGACTTCGACATCGTCGAGGTGCACTTCAAGAACACCCGTCGGGGCTTCTACCGCAACACGTCGCATCTCGACCTTGCCGTTGGTGACCTGGTGGCTGTCGAGGCCAATCCCGGTCATGACATCGGCCAGGTGGCGATGACCGGCCGTCTGGTCAAGCTGCAGATGCGCCGCGCCAACCTCCGCCCTGATGTCGAGATTCTGCGTGTGTTCCGCAAGGCCAAGTCGACCGACCTCGAGCGCTTCGAGGCAGCCAAGGCACGCGAGGTCGACACGATGATCCGCTCGCGCCAGATTGCCGCCGACCTGGGCCTGAAGATGAAGATTGGCGATGTGGAGTATCAGGGCGACGGCAACAAAGCCATCTTTTACTACATCGCCGACGAGCGCGTTGACTTCCGTCAGCTGATCAAGGTACTGGCCGACGTGTTCAAGATACGTGTCGAGATGAAACAGATCGGCGCCCGTCAGGAGGCCGGCCGCATCGGCGGCATCGGCCCGTGCGGCCGCCCTCTGTGCTGCGCCAGCTGGATGACCAACTTTGTGTCGGTCGCCACCAGTGCAGCCCGCTTCCAGGACATCTCGCTCAACCCGCAGAAGTTGGCCGGGCAGTGCGCCAAGCTCAAGTGCTGCATCAACTTTGAGGTGGACACATACGTCGAGGCCTCCAAGCAGATGCCCCACAAAGACACCATCCTAGAGACCAAAGACTCCACCTACTTCCAGTTCAAGGTCGACATCCTCAAGGGCGAGGTGACCTATTCGACCGACAAGAGCGTGCCGGCCAATCTGGTGACCATCCCTCGCGAGCGCGTGTTTGAAGTCATGGCACTGAACCGCAACGGTGTCAAGCCCGACAAGCTGCTGCCTGACGATGCCGAGCATGCCGTTGAGGTCAAGGCGTTCGGAGACATTCTGGGCCAGGATGCCATCAACCGCTTCGACCGCAAGAAGAAACGCAAGAAGAAGAGCGGTGGCGGCGACCGTCAACAGGGGCAATCCCATCAGGACGAGCGCAAACAAGTCCAGTCAGGCGAGCGCAAGCCCAAGGAGCAAGGCGGCGAACACCGTGACCGTCCTCCCCGTGGCGAGCGACCGCAAGGCGACCGGCGCGACCGGCGCGACCGCCCGCGTCCCGGCGACACCATACCCAAGAACGACCCGCGTCGCACCCAGCGTCCTGACAAGGTGCAGCGCAACCGCCAACCCAAACCCAACCGTCGCGAAGGCAGAGATGGCTCGTCCGGCTCACAGAACAAGGGTTAGCCGCTGCAGGGTGTGGCAATGTGTCCTGGCCACAATCATCGCAGTTTGCTTGGGTGCCTGCGCACCCGAGCAAATTGTTTACAGCCACTTTGAAACAGTGCCCGGCCAGACGTGGCAGGCCGACCTGCCCATGCGCTTCGCGCCACAGTGGGCCGACTCGTCGGCCAGGAGCACCCTGCTGCTCACCGTGCGCCACACCCAGCTCTACCCATACGGCAACCTGCCCATGGTGGTCGACCTCATCGGCGATGACGGAACGGTTACGCGCCACCGTGTTCACATGGCCATCACCGATGGTCGCGGCAACTGGCAGGGCCGCGGGTTCGGCACGCTCTATCAGTGCCAGATGCCTGTGGCTCATGACATCGGCCCGAGCCAGGCCAGCCGTGTGGTGGTGTGGCTCGCGCTCGACTCGTGCAGCTCGGTCACCGGGGTGAGCGACGTGGGCATCACCTTGCGCTGAACTAAAACCTCAAAAAAATAGGATTCACAATCAGCTGTTCGCAAAGATTTTTGTAATTTTGCAGATTGAATTACACTCTGGACATGAAGATTGATATCGCAGAAGCGCGCAAGACGGGCATCCAGCTGCTCAAATATGGTGTGATTGGCGTGATGAACACGCTCATCACGCTTGTGTCCTTCTATCTGTTCAACACCCGGTTAGGTGTTCCCTACGGGCCGTCCAACATCATCGCCTACGTGCTGGGCGTGATTAATAGTTTCCTCTGGAACCGGGGCTGGGTTTTCAAGACGGGTGGTGACTTCAAGCGCGAGGCGCTGCTCTTCGGGTGCGGATTCGTCCTTTGCTGGATGCTTCAAGGCATCATCAGTTGGGTGCTGCTTGAGGGCGTGGGCATGAAGCACCTGCCCAACGACGCGATTCCGTTCTTCCCCATGGAGAAAGCCGGTCAGAACATCGTCATGGTCATCGCGATGGTGGCCTACACCATCGCCAACTATGCCTACAACCGCTTTGTGACCTTCAAGGTGAGCCGCTAGACATCGCCTCCTGCGACGCTCAGAACAAAGCATCGGGGCTGGTGCAGCAATTTGCGCCAGCCCCGAAGTTTTCTATAGCGATAGCTTCAGGTCAGGATTTTGTCAGAATTTCCAGCCGAAAGCCAACTGTATGTTGCCGTTCTTGGACTCATCCCCATCAAAGACCTTGGTCAGACCCAAAGTATACCGTGCCTGGACAAAGGCATTATCGGACAGGCTGTAGGTAGCGCCCAGCCCCAGGCCGAAGTCAACCGCCTTGGTCATATCTTTCAGGCCAATCGTGAGACTCTCGTCACCATCACTGACTGACGCCTTGCTGTATACATTGAAGCCCACTTGCGGTCCAAAGTCGATAGCGAAGCTGGGTGTTGCATAGAACTTCAACATCACCGGCACATTGATGTAGTTGGTGTAGTAGGTGGCAGTAATATCCTTTACGCCAAACTGGCTCAAGCTCCATCCCATGTAGGTGGGCGAGATTTTGAACTTACCACCCTGCGAGGCGAACACAACCTCAGGAGAGATGGCAAACCTGTCGGAAACCTTGAACTCCAACAGAGCGCCGGCCTGATAGCTGGGCTTCATGCCATGCTCAGCACCCTCGCCCCAGAAGTTAGTCATGTCGAAACCCACTTTGACACCAAATTGCACCTGTGCCATTGCGCTGAAACCCACCAGGGCGGCAGCAATCATCAAAAAGACTTTTTTCATTTCTGTGATTTTAAGTTAAAATATCGTTCATTAGACTACATCATGCGTCTTAAGTTTAACTGAGAGGTGTTTTTGAACACTTATTGCGAACAAACGACCACCACCAAGTGCGCTGACCAGAAAAGTTGCGACAATTTGCTTGGCATTGCGGAAATTATTGTAACTTTGCAGATTATTTGTGACACTAGCAAGAAGCCCCATTCTGCTTGCACACCATCAAGTAACTTGAGGTGACAGTGCAGGTGCTGAGGGCATGTGTTGCCAAAGATGACAAATGAACAAATTATTTTAACCTATAACTAATTAACTTACTAGTTGTATGAACAGAATTGTCAGTAAAGAACAATTTTCGGCTAACGTGACCAAGCTGGTTGTAGAGGCTCCGCTCATCGCCAAGGCTCGCCGCGCCGGCCACTTCGTGATTGTGCGCTGCGGCGATAAGGGCGAGCGCATCCCCCTGACCATCGCCGACAGCGATGTGAAGCAGGGCACTATCACTCTGGTGATCCAGGCCGTGGGCGAGTCGACCAAGAAGATCTGCGCCCTGAATCCTGGCGACTGCCTGACCGACGTGGTGGGTCCTCTGGGGCAGGCCACCCACATCCAGAACTATGGCACCGTGCTGTGCTGCGGCGGTGGCGTGGGTGTGGCTCCGCTGCTGCCCATCATCCGTGCGATGAAGGCAGCGGGTAACCGTGTGGTGAGCGTTCTGGCCGGCCGGTCGAAAGACCTGATTATCCTTGAGAAGGAAGTGCGCGAGTCGAGCGACGATGTGATTATCATGACCGATGACGGCAGCTACGGCAAGCAAGGCCTGGTGACCGCCGGTGTCGAGGAGGTAATCAAGCGCGAGAAAGTGGACTACTGTGTGACCATCGGTCCGGCCATCATGATGAAGTTTGTGGCCAAGCTGACCAAGGAATATCATGTTCCCACCGAGGCCTCGCTGAACGCCATCATGGTGGATGGTACTGGCATGTGCGGCGCGTGCCGCGTGACCGTGGGCGGCAAGACGCGCTTTGTGTGCGTCGAGGGACCCGAGTTTGACGCTCACCAGATTGACTTCGACGAGTTGATGATGCGTCTCAAGGGAGCACAGTGATTAGTTTATAGTTAACAGTTTATAGTTAACAGTTTATCTTTTAGAGGTTCTAGAATAACTAGAATATCTAGATGTTCTAGAAAAACTAGAGCCACCATAAATAACAGTAAGCACAATAATGGAGAACAATGATATCAATGCTGCTCGCAACGAGCAGTGGCGTGTGGACTTGCGCAACAGCAAGACTGCTAAAGAGCGCACACAGATTGAGCGCGTGGAGATGCCCCAGCTCGACCCGGCCTACCGCATCACCTGCAACGAGGAGGTGAACCAGGGCATCAGTGCCGAGCAAGCCATGCGCGAGGCCACTCGCTGCCTGGACTGCGCCAACCCCCAGTGTGTGACGGGTTGCCCGGTGAACATCAACATCCCCAAGTTTGTCAAGAACATCGAGCGCGGCAACTTTGCCGAGGCTGCCGCCACACTCAAGGAGACCAGCTCGCTGCCTGCCGTGTGCGG
>Ga0256407_10013649_pt1 | contig 10837 bp, 4 predicted proteins | sample RumenRJG_04DNA_FD_193489 | JGI IMG/M metagenome (GOLD analysis project Ga0256407, IMG submission 193489) | Bovine rumen microbial communities from Lethbridge, Alberta, Canada - RJG_04 | ecosystem: Host-associated > Mammals > Digestive system > Stomach > Rumen | place: Canada: Alberta | collected... | reverse complement strand
TCGAGCCGTTGGGCGCGGAATCTCCCTCGCGTCCGATTTCGCAAAAGTTGTCCAGAGAACCTTTCGTCGCCGAGGTCGGCGGCGCCTGAAACAGGATATGAAGCACGAATTATCGCAGATTGAGTCGTCGAACGCCGAAGGCGTCGCGACGGCGATTTCATCTAAACGCAAATCTTTCCTTCTACTTCGTCCTTTTTTGGCGTGTCAGAGGTTTCTGCGTTTCCTTTACGATTGGGTTTTATCCTGGGCGCATTCTCGGTTTGGCACGATCGCGCTCGCCGCTCTTTCTTTTGCGGAAAGTTCCTTTTTTCCCATTCCGCCCGACGTTCTACAACTAGCGCTTTCGGTGGAACGACCGAAGCGTTCCTTCTTCTACGCCGGCGTGAGTTCGATTGCGTCGGTGTGCGGCGCCGCGCTTGGTTGGTATTTGGGCTTTGCGCTTTGGGAACTTGTCGGTCCGATTTTTGTGCCCGCGATTATTTCGCAGGCGAATATGGACAAAGTCGCAGACTTCTTTGACGAATGGGGATTTGCCGCGCTGTTTGTCGCCGCTTTCACGCCGATACCGTTCAAAGCGTTTACGATTTCGGCAGGCGTCGCGGGAATGTCGTTGCCGCTTGTGCTCTTGTCGTCTCTTGTGGGACGTAGCGCTCGATTCTTCCTGATGGGGTCGCTTGTCTATTTCTTAGGCGCGCGAGTTTCACGCTGGATCGACAAGTATTTTGGGTTGTTGACGATAGCGCTTCTCGTTCTCCTTTTTGGCGGTTTTTATTGCGTCAAGTACCTCTTTTAACAGAACGCGACGTTGATTGAGGCTTTTATTGACGCCAAGCGAGGGTCGGTTTTATGACGTCAGAAGAAGTGAACGATCTTTTTGACAGTAGCGATTCCGTACGGTCGGGGAAACCCTTAGAATATGTGAAGACTATTGTTTTTCCCGGTCCGATTACGCTTACGACTGGCGGCGTTCTTCCGGAAGTCCGAGTCGCCTACGAGACGTATGGCGAGCTTTCTTCGCATAAAGACAACGCCGTTCTTATCTTTCACGCGCTTTCTGGCGATTCCCACGTGGCGGCGCACAACGATAAAGACGACCCTGGCTGGTGGAACGTTTTGGTTGGACCAGGAAAATACGTCGATACGAATCGCTATTTTGTGATCTGCGCGAACGTACTCGGCGGATGCCGCGGCACGACGGGGCCCGACAGCGTCAATCCAGAGACAGGCAAAGAGTACGGCATGCATTTTCCTCCGATCAACGTCGCGGATATTGTCGACGTTCAGCGAATGCTCGTCGAGTCGTTGGGCATAGAGCGGTTGCTGGCGATTATCGGCGGCTCTCTCGGCGGACTCATGGCAATGGACTGGGGCGTTCGCTTTCCCGACAGCGTGTCGGGAATTGTCGCGATTGCGACCGGCGCGCGAATGACGATGCAGGCGCTCGCGTTTGACGTCGTCGCGCGCAACGCGATCATGAGCGATCCCCATTTTTACGGCGGCGAATATTACGACAAAGAAGAGGGACCGACGACGGGGCTGGCGATTGCGCGCATGCTCGGTCATATTACGTATCTCTCGCAGGAATCGATGAATCGTAAGTTCAACGCGGATCGCAACGTCGGAAGAAAGATAGACACGTCGTTTGAGACAAAATTTTCCGTCGGCTCGTACCTCGCTTATCAGGGCGGCAAGTTCGTCGAACGCTTTGACGCGAATAGTTATCTGGCGTTAACGCTTGCGCTCGACGCGTTCGATCTTGGTTCCAGTCGCGAAGAGTTGATTGCCGCGATGCGTCGTTCAATGTGTCGATGGCTTTTTGTGAGTTTCAGTTCAGATTGGCTCTTTCCGACGTTTCAGGCGCGCGAACTCGTCGACGCCGCGATCGCCGCCGACAAACGCGTCAGCTACTGTGGAATCAAGAGCGACTGTGGGCACGACGCGTTTCTCCTCGAGAGCGAATCAGACGTCTATGGCGGTTTGACCGATTCTTTTCTGCACCATTTGAGTCTCGATTGGCAAAATAACGATCCCGAACGTCGCGATCAACTTAACGCCGATTATGGGAAACCGACGTTTCCTCAGAGCGAACGGGTCGATTTTGATACGATCCTCTCGCTGATTCCTCCCAAGACGAAGATATTGGATTTGGGATGCGGCAAAGGAGAATTGCTTCTGCGTCTTAAAGAACGCGGACATGACCGCGTTATGGGCGTCGAGGTTGAAGAACGACGCGTTCTCCAATGCGTCGCCAATGGTCTTGACGTCATCATGGGCGATTTAAACGAAGGGTTAAAGTCTTTTTCGGATCACCAGTTTGACTTTGTCGTTTTGTCGATGACGCTCCAGCGCATCGCAAACGTCGAGATCGTTCTTGAAGAGATGCTTCGCGTCGGCGCTCGCGTGATCGTGAGTTTTCCGAATCTTGGCTATCAGAAATATCTTTCCCGTCTCGACGACGGTCGAGCGCCGGTGACGGATCCCCGCTTCGACAAGAAATGGTATAACACGAAGGACGTTCGTTACATGACGATTGCGGACTTCGAAGATTTCTGCCAAGAGAAGGGGTACAAGATATTCCGAAAGGTCGCGCTCAATTCAGAAACTGGCAAAGTTATCGCAGATCGTGAAAACGAGGACGCCGACGTCGTGGTCGTCGTCTTAGGGAGATGAACGCGTTCGTTTTTTCCCAGTCGACTATCGAATTTTCCTAAATTCAGCCGATCTTTTGCGGAGCCGGCTTGACGAAATCCCCATTTGTCCTTTATATTATACAAATTGGCGCGTTCGGATGAGCGAACGCCCTTGGTCGTTCGCGTTTAAAGGATAGACTCAATGAAAAAATCGAAAAAAGCAGACGAAAAGAATAGTCTTGAACAACTTTTGCTTCGTTGGAAGCGATATTACGATGAGAACAAAACGAAAGTTCTCCAGTTCGTTCTAGTTTTTGCGGTTGTCGTCGTTGTCGTCGCGCTTTTCCGTTCAGGCGTCTTCAAGGGGTCTAATAAGAACGACGTCGTCGATACGACGTATTACGCCGCCACGCAAGCGTCTTTCGCCGGCGCGGGCGCGCCCGACGCAGACGCGTTTGCAGCCAACGCCTCCGCTTATGGCGCGACTGTCGCGGGTGGAATTCTCCATGTCGACGCGGGTGAAGCGTTTGTTCGTAGAGGATTTGAAGACGTCGCAAGGAAACAGCGTTATAGCGCCGGCACGAAGCTAGGAGAAGGCGAGAAACTTAACGATCCTAAGGCGAGTTACAACTCCGCGATTGAGGAATTTGAGAAGGCGGCAGCGTGTTCTGATTCCGACGTCAAAGCGCGCGCTTACTATGGCGAAGGCGCCGCGCAAGAATCGATCGCGTCCGTTTCTGACAACGACGAAGCCGTCGTCGCCGCGCTTGAGGCTGCAAAAGCCTGTTACGAAAAAGTCGCGACTGCCTCTGCAACTTCTCCTTATGCGTCTCTTGCCAAGAAGCGTTTGGAAAGTCTCGCGAAAGCCGCGACCGTCGATTATTACAAAGCGATTGCTCACGCCTTCGTGACGTTGCCTGATCCCGCCGACACGCCTTCGATTACTTCGGGAGACGATTCTCTTGACGTCGGTTCTCCTATCAACGTCGACGAGGAGTTCAAACTCAACGAAGAAGACGATTCCGCTTCTGACGCCGCCGCGGCTACGGAAGAAAGCGCTTCCGCGGAAGCTCCTGCTGAAGAACCCGCTCAGACGGAGGCTCCTGCCGAGGAACCCGCCGCTCCAGAAGGGGATTCCGCCGCTCCGGCGCCCGAGGCTGCCCCTGCCGAGTGATAAGCAGACTTAATTCGGACTCTTTACATAACGACCGCAGGCTCTTTCCTAGAGACCTGCGGTTTTTTGTTGGACTCCCTCTCTTTTCGCGTTAGCGTCGGCTTCTTCTCGCGTCCTTCACGTGTCGACCTTGCAGATAAATCAGACGCTTGACGAATTGTCACGGCGGCGCTTTTGCTTGAATTATAATCCTCGCGTCGTATAATTCGATTTGTTCGTTCAAATGAAAGATTGAACAGCCAATTTAGTATTTTCGAGAGGTTTACGATTATGGACGACCATAACGACGTTTTTTCGTTGACGAACGTTAATTTTTTGAGGCGAGACTTCTTAAAATCCTGTGCGATTGCGTCGTTAAGCGTCGTTGGAGCCGGCGGAAGATTTGTCTTTGCCGAAGACGAACGTAAGTTTCACAACCCTATTCTTCCAGGCTCGACTGCCGATCCCGAAGTCTTGTTTTCGAGAAAAACCGGTCGGGTATACGTCTACCCAACTTCCGGAAACGGGTTTCAGACATGGTCGACCGATAATCTTGTCGATTGGCAATACGAAGGTTACGTCCTCCGCGCCTCCGACGTTCATTGGGATCACAGTAAGTTTTGGGCGCCGTCGATCATGGAGAAGAAGATCGGTGAAAACGAGTACAAGTACTATTTTTATTACTGCTGTAACGAGAAACTAGGCGTCGCAGTTGGCGACGACCCTACAGGACCTTTTGTCGACTGCGGCGAAATTGTCGGTCACGACCTTCATCCGAAGGGACGGCCCGGCGTCGAAATCGATCCTTTTGCTTTTTGCGATCCCGTTTCCGGCAAGAATTACTTCTATTGGGGCAACTCCTACCTTTGCGTCGCGGAACTTTCCGACGATTTGACGTCGATTCGACGGGAAACGATCAAGGACATTACGCCGCCGAATTTCTTCGAAGGGACTTACGTTTTTTATCGTAACGGTCGCTATTACCTCACTTGGTCGAAGAACGACACTCGCGATCCGAATTACCAGGTCTGGGTTGCGACTTCAGATTCTCCCCTTGGTCCTTTTGTCAGTCCAGAAAAAGACCCGATTATTCTCTCTAAACGTCCTGAAAAAAGAATTCTTGGTCCGGGGCACCATTCGTTTTTGTTCCTGCCAAACGGCGAGAATTATATTTTCTATCACCGCATCATTCAGCCCCAAAAACCTGGCGGATGGGGACGCGAAACGTGTCTTGACCGCTTTGAGTTTGCGCCGGACGGTTCGATCCCGCCTATCGAGCCGACGCTTGAGGGCGTTTCGACCCCCGTCGATCTCAAGAGTTTGTCGGCAAATTGACGCGTCGTTGAGAGTTCCGTTTGCAAGTCGCTTGTCTGGAGACGCCCGAATCATGAAATTGACAGTACGTTTTGTCTTAGCTCTTGCCTCTTTTATCGCGTGCGAGGCGCTTTACGCAGACGACGCCCCTCGCGACGTCTTGGAGTCCGCCGCAGTCTTTCTCGATTTTAGCGAATCCGATTCTGTCGACGTCGTCGCGAAACCTGGGTTTGAATTAGGCGTTTCGCTTGGCGACAGTGAGAAAGCAGACTCCCTTTCTCGCGGGGGCGACGGTCGCGTCGCCAGAGTTGCGCGAGGGGCGTATGCGACGGTTTCTGCTGAGACAAACGCGGCGCTCGACGATATTTCGGGACGTTCTATAACCTTTGGACTTCGCGTTAAATTTTCTCCGGACGCCTGGAATGATTCGCCTGTTATGTCGCGACATGGCGGTCACGAAAGACTTGCGTTCAATATTTTTTGTCTCAACGACCGTATCGGCGCGGAAGTTGGAACTACGAAAAACAACTCGCTCATGAACACGTACGCAGCGCGCGCCGACATGCTTAATCCAGACGCCGCGCTAAACGCGTGGCATGACGTTTATTGCCGCGTCGACGGCGTAAAAATGGAGCTTTTTGTCGACGGTCGATGTTATGACGAAGATTTTATGCTAGGCGACCTTCGACCGGGCGAGGTCCCCTTTGCTATTGGCGCGCAGTACGACGCGCCAGACAGAGAACCACGCGCAGGTTTCGAAGGAGAAATTGATTTTCTAGCGTTCTGGAAACGCGCTTTGACAAACGAAGAAATTAGGCTTCTTTCCGGCGGCGATAACGCAGATTCTCGCGAACGAACGGAACGGGCGATTTCTGAGAATCTTCAGTACTGGACTCCGCCGGGAAGTTACGGCGTCGGAGACTGCATGCCCTTCACAGTCGACGGCGTTTTTCACTTCATGTATTTGCTCGACAAGAATCGTCACGGCGCGAAAAACGGACTCGGAGCTCATCAGTGGATTCAAGCGACTTCGACAAATCTTAAGGATTGGATGCATCAGCCGTTCGTCTTGCCGATAACGGATCAGAACGAAGGGTCGATCTGCACCGGCTCCGTGTTTTTCCACGACGGAACGTATTACGCCTTCTACGCCAATAGGGCGGTGGAATATACGCTCCCCTCGGGCGAGACGAAGAAAGTTTTCGGACTCCTCTGCATGGCGGAGAGCCGCGACGGCGTCCACTTTGAGAAAAAACAGCCGCAACCTTTTTTGACGCTGCCCGAGGGCTACGCAGCAGGAACGCGCGATCCAGTTGTTTTCATTAATCCCGACGACGGACGTTTTCATTTGTATGCGACAACGAGCTATCGCGGCAAGGGATGTTGGGCTCACGCTGTTTCCGACGATCTGAAAAACTGGACACTCCTTGATCCCGTGTATACTCACCTTCCGGGCGAGCCGGAGTGTCCCGATTGGTTTAAGTGGGGAGACTACTATTACGTGATTGCCAATCATCTCAACGGGTATTACAAAAGGTCTAAAAATCCTTTGGGACCGTGGGAGATTCCTGATAAACCAAACGTTCTCATGACGGGCCTTGTCAACGTTCCTAAGACGGCGCCTTTTGGCGACAATCGTCGCATTATCTGCGGTTGGACTCGCGAGCGAGGTTTTGGAGGCGCGGCTGTTTTCCATGAGCTTATTCGCTTTGACGACGGAACTCTTGGGGAGAAATTCGTGCCCGAGATGATCCCCGAAACGGACGCGCCTGTTTTTTCCGGTCGTAATCTAACGTCTGACGCGCTTCAGAATCTACCGACTCCGCGCAACTTTAGACTCGTCGTGAAATTGGCTTATGATCCGTCGCGACTTGATCAGCTTCGAGATTTCGTCGTTCAATACGCTCCGAATCGTTCGATTCGCGTCGTTTTTTCAGAACGCGCCGTTTATCTAAACGAAGTTAAAATCGAACGCGTCGATCTTTTGTCTGGCAATCTTGAACTTGACTGCGTCGCGACGCCGGTCGTCGTTGATTTGTGCGTCAACGGAGTCAGAACTGCAACCTTCGCTTCTCGCGACCAAGAGACTCGCTCCATAAGCGTCGCCAACGACGCCGAGCCGACTCTGGTTGTCGAATCCTTGGAAATATTGCCCATTAAAGAACGTTGATAATTCCCTTGTTAGACGGTAAAAAAATGAAGCGATTTTCGTTCTTACTTGCGGCGACGCTTTGCGTCGTTACGTGGCGATCCGGCGTTCTCGCGCAGTTGCCCCCGACGATTAACCGCGTGAGCGTCGTTGACAGCGCCGTCGACGTTCCCGATTTCTTTGACGACGACTTCGTTGTCGATTCTTTTACCCCGGAGATGAAAACGGCGATAGCGCCCGTACGCAATTCCTTTATTTTTCCGAGCGATCAAGCGTTCAACGAACGCCCCCTTACGGTAGAGTTGTGGGCGCGGATTAACTCTTCCGACGAATTTCAGATATTTGTCGCGAACGAGGAGAAAAGTTCGCCTCGTCATTGGGAACTTTACACGTTTGCTAAGACGGGAGCGCTTTCGCTTTACGTCCCGGGCAATCGGAAGAATCAGACGATTACTTCGGAGCGTAATCTTTCGGACGGCAAGGTTCATTATCTTGGACTTGTCATGGACCCTGCGGAAGCGCGTCTCTACGTCGACGGAGAGCTTGTCGGGAAGGGCGAACTTGATCTCGAACCGTCTCCAATTCCGGACGACGCTCAATTTGCAATTGGCTCCTTGGTTAACCGAGATATTTTCTGCAACGGCGCCGTCGACGAAGTACGGATATCTAAAGGGAGCAGAGAGTTTTCGCCAAATTCAATTCCTACCGCTCCGTTAGTAGCGGACGCTTCGACGCTTTTTCTCTGTCATTTCGACGTTCCGCGAGGAAAAGTCGCGACTGCCAAACGTCAAGCGTTTGCCGACCTTTTACGTGAAACGATTCCGCGTCAAGAACCGTTGAAGGTCGAGCGTTTTGCCGACGCTCCGAAATACCTCCAGGCGCCGCGCGACGCCGACGACGTATGTTCTGTTAAGTCTTTTCAACAAATAGACCAGGAACTATTTAACGACGAGACGAAGGTCTCGGTCGAAGGATCGCTTGCCCAAAAATACGGAGGACAAATCGAAACGACGACGAGAGTCGCGCTGGATCGTCTTTTTCCCTCCGGCGGACTTGAAATCGAGGTAAAGCCTGGCGACAAGCCCGCAAAAAACATTCCAATCCAACCTGTCGATAAAGTTCGCTTTGACGCGCGTGTCGCGCAGCTTCCCGATTCCCCGTTCCATGCCGACGATTTTCGTCAAGGCGTTTTTGACGCGTGGGGCGAACGTTTCCTTGAACTTGAAGCGGAACTTTCCGGGGATCGAGTCCCTCCGCGCGGCGCCGCCGAGCAAGTTTACGACGTAAACGCGCTCGTCTATCCCGATCGAGAAAAAACGCCCGTTCAAGTTGTTCTTCGACGCGTTCGCGCGCTCCTTGACGCCGGCGCGTTTGTAGAGGACTCCGCGTTCGAATCGCTTGAACGAAATTTCGCCGCGTTTGAGGCGGCGATAGAGAAAGAAGCATGCGACGACGCGTATTTTGCCGATAAAGAACAAACGATCGCCGATTATTTTGTCGCTTGCGCGTTCCGTCGTCTTATCATGTTTTCTCAAGAGGAGACTTCCGACCTCGATCGCGTTATGTTTCTTGCGCGCGGGTGCTATGCCGGTTCGAGGCTGACAAATAAATTCAATACGGATCGAATCGGCGGACACATGGCGACCCAGATTTACGGTTTCAATACGATCCATGGGGGCGGAATCTTCGCCATTGAGGACTGGAAGGGAAAAACGCCCAAAATAACGGATCTTATCGCCGGTAAAAAAGTGGTCGCGACGAAGTTGCACGATCGACTTGCCGGACGTGAACTTGTCGGCGGCGCGTTCTATAAGCCCGAATTGAGTTACGACGGCAAGACGATCTATTTTTCGTGGCAAAATTCACAAGAGCACCGTTGGATTTGGACTCCAGACACAACGTGGAGTATTTTCAAGACGCGTGTCGATAGTTCTGAGATTGAACAGCTTACAGACGGTTCGTACAACGATTTCGACGTGTGCGAACTCCCCTCGGGGCGTCTCGTTTTTTGCTCTGAACGCCGCGGCGGTTTCATTCGTTGTTTTGGCGAGGACGCGTCGCTTCGCGTAACGACCGCCGTTATGCACTCCATGAAGAACGACGGTTCTGATATTTATCCGATCAGCTACTTTGAAACGAGCGAATGGCGTCCGACCGTCGATAACAACGGCGCGCTTGTTTATTCGCGATGGGACTACACAGACCGAGAAAATTGCCTCGGCTCCACCTACTGGACCTGCGCTCCCGACGGTCGCAACCCTCGATCGCCGCAAGGGAATTATCCTTACCCTTGGGACGTCTTTGAAGATTGCGAACATGGCGATCATCGTTTTGGACGTTGCGACGACGCGCCTTCCGGATTGCCAATGACGCAAATGCAGTTTCGTCCGATTCCCGGTTCTCACAAGTATGTTTTTACCGCGGCTCCACACCATGGCGAATCTTTTGGTTCGCTGTGCGTTCTCGATCTGCGTGTTCCGAACGACAACCATATGAGTCAGATACGCCGAATTACGCCGTTTGAGGCGTTCCCGGAATCGGAAACATACGGTCGGAGTCAATATCGATATGGCGCTCCTTGGCCTCTGAGCGAGGATCTTTTCCTCTGCAACAGCTGGGAAGACCTTGTCATGCTTGATCGTTATGGCAACGAAGAACTGCTCTGCGAACGCGAACTCCTGCCGATAGGTTACGATCCGCGTTTACGCCTTTCCGAGCCGATTCCGTTACGACCGCGCCCAACGCCTCCGGTCGTCGCGCAGCAAACGGCGCAGGGCGAGGATTTTGAGGACTTGGACAGAACGGCGACGATTGGCGTCGTCAACGTTAATATCCATGATCGTCCGTTCCCCAAGGATCGGCCAATTAAGCGTTTGCGAGTTCTCCAGGTTATTCCGAAGTCTAATCCGTGGATGGATCGTCCCTTCGTTGGTTACGCGACTGAAAACACGCCGCGCATTCCCTTGGGAACCGTTCCTGTCGAGGAAGACGGAAGCGCGTATTTTGAAGCGCCTTATGGCAAACAGTTAATCTTCCAGGCTCTTGACGAAAACAACATGGCGGTTCAGACGATGCGCGCCGTCGCTTTTGTTCATCCCGGAGAGAAACTTGTGTGCGTCGGATGTCATGAACCAACGACGGAGAGCGTTCCGAACGCCGACGATTCGGCTCAACCGCTAGCTTTCCAACGCCCTGCGTCTAAACTGGAGCCTGAGTGCGGTCCGATCGAGCCGATCAATTATTATCGCCTTATTAAACCGACGGCGGAGAAGAGTTGCATTCCCTGCCATCTTGAAAAAAACGTCGATTTGAAATCTATGGAACATGAGGACTTGCGTCCTTATGTCTACTATTATAGCGGTTCGATGCTCGGAGGACTTACGACGACGGGCTCGCATGGCGGTTCGCGTTCGCGCCCGGGGCGCGTCGGCGCGTCTGAATCGAAACTTGGCTCGATTCTTTTCGACGAAAATCATCGCGATTCGGTCTCTGACGAGGATCGGCGCAAGTTCATTCTTTGGCTTGACGCGAACGCGTTACGACTTGGCGCGTTCCAAGACGAAGAAGCGCAGAAACGCGGCGAACTCGTCT
>Ga0256407_10013647_pt1 | contig 10837 bp, 9 predicted proteins | sample RumenRJG_04DNA_FD_193489 | JGI IMG/M metagenome (GOLD analysis project Ga0256407, IMG submission 193489) | Bovine rumen microbial communities from Lethbridge, Alberta, Canada - RJG_04 | ecosystem: Host-associated > Mammals > Digestive system > Stomach > Rumen | place: Canada: Alberta | collected... | reverse complement strand
CCGAAGAGATGGTGATCTTTTCGTGATTGAGAAGATACTTCGCCTTGAGCTTTTTGACCGTGCCCTCGAGCTGGCGGATATTGGATTTGAGCTTGGAGGCGATGAACTCGCAGACCTCGTTGGAGAGATTGACGTCGAGCAGCTCCGCCTTGCGCTTGATGATGGCGATGCGCGTTTCGATGTCGGGCGGCTGGATGTCGGCGATCAGATCCTGCTCAAAGCGCGTGCGCAGACGGTCGGCAAGGGTCTTGATTTCCTTGGGCGGACGGTCGGAGGTCAGCACGATCTGCTTGTGGGCGTCATAGAGCGCGTTGAAGGTGTGGAAGAATTCCTCCTGCATCGCCTCCTTGCCGCCGAGAAACTGCACGTCGTCCACCAGCAGCACATCGACCTGACGGTACTTTTGACGGAACTCGATCATGGTTTTCATCTTGAGTGATTCGACCATCTCGTTGATAAAATCGTCAATCTTGATGTAGCAGATGGTCTTGTCGGGATAATTCTTTTTAATCTCGTTTTGAATGGCAAAGAGCAGATGGGTCTTGCCCAAGCCCGAATTGCCGTAAAGAAACAGCGGATTGTAGGCGTTGGAGGGATTAGTGGCGACCGCCATGCATGCCGCGTGCGCAAAGTTGTTGGAGGAACCGACGATAAAGGTATCAAAGGTGTATTCGTAGTTATTGATCGTCTCCTCGGCAGGCTTCGGCTCCGTCGGCATCGCCTGTTCGATCTCGTCGGGCGTTTTGAGGGCGATCTGGAATTTGTTGTCGAAGATGGCTTCAAACGCCTCATTCAGCAGCGGGATATAGCAGCGCGTGATCGTCTGGCGGTGAAAGTCGTTGGGAACAATCAGGTAGGCTGTGTTCGCGTCAAAATCCAGCTCCAGCGGCTTGATGCGGACAATCCAGGTGTTGTATGCGACGTCGGTGATTTTTGTTTTGCAGTAGGAGCACACCAGCTCCCACGCGTCGCCAAAAGAATTCATATACTTCCTTCCTCTCATACGGTCAAATAGAGTTATTCGCCGTTTTCCTCATTTTTCGTTACAAAAACCGGTGTGGTACCGTGCCGCAGTTGTCCGCTGCGCACATGATCCCACAATAAACTCATATACTATTTCATTATAACAAATTCCCTGACAAAAATCAAGCAATCGCGCATTTTTCTTCCACATAATTCAGGGAGAGTGTGAATAGATTTTTTGGATAGAATAAAGATAGTAAGAATAAAGGTGTGTATATAAACTATTATTTTGATAATCGTTTTTTGACAAAGAAAAAAAGACAGCATGAAAACTGTCTTTCTTAGTAAAAGGCACCCTTAAATATATGGATACTATATCAAATTCTTGCAAAAAAATTTGTTATATATAAGTGTGACTTTGCGGTTTTACTTTATTCTGCCGAAAATATTTGTATCAATATATTATTTAGTTTTTATAGATAATCATTTATAATCTATTTGAACAGAGGATGTAAAATATATATGATACTATGAAGACAGCACCAATTATCAAAATAAGTTCATTTCCAAGTCTATCTGCATAACATAGTTTTAAGCAAAATCCTTTTTTTAATGGATACAATAATCTAATAGGGCTCTTATTAAGCAGGTCAATTAAAAGATGAGAACCGTATCCAATTGCAAATGCTATTCCAATATGTGGTTCAATTAAAAATACAGAAATTGAAAAAAGTCCCCAAGCGGCTATGGAATGTGTTCTATCTCGATGTTTACTTATTTCTCCAATAATTATGAGAGCTATCAACAAAACTGTTCCGATTATGAATTTGGGAATATTTTCTGTCATTCCTTGTAAGATAGTTCCACCGGTAAAGTAGTTAGCTGTTAGAGAAGTAGCGGAAATTGCTATTGCTAAAATTTCTCCATATAAAGCGTCCAGAGACGCTTTTGCTGCAAATTTATTGCGGGTATCTATTTTTACATCAATATCAGCCATGACACCGCCAATGCTGCCACCAACTGTAGAAATTATGAATTCTTGCATTGTTTTTGGGTGCATTATTGCAAAAGCTGTAGCAATTCCAACTGCAATATGTGTTTTTCCCATCATATCTTTATTTCCCCAATTATCAGTTTAATTATTATTTATATGATGTATTATATTATTATATCATTCTGTAGACCGAATTTCAATCTTTAGATAATAAAATATAGTAATGCATAATCATTAAATCTACTTATCTTTGTGTGCTTATTATTGATGTACAGAACAGAGGATCATTTAAACAGCACCTAAAAATGAATCAAATAAAACCCCTGCCAAAATCATTGACAGGGGTTTCAATTTGGTGCCGGCGACCGGACTTGAACCGGTACGGGGTTTATTCCGAGGGATTTTAAGTCCCTTGTGTCTGCCTATTCCACCACGCCGGCAGATTTGTGAATCAGAAAAGGCTGTCTTGCGACAGCCTTTTTCTGGTGACCCGGACGGGAATCGAACCCGTGTTACCGCCGTGAAAGGGCGGTGTCTTAACCGCTTGACCACCGGGCCGTTTGGTAGCGGAAATAGGACTTGAACCTACGACACTTCGGGTATGAACCGAATGCTCTAGCCAGCTGAGCTATTCCGCCATTTATGCTGCCAAAATCAGCATTTATAATTATATCCGAAGCAGACTGTTTTGTCAAGTCCTTTTTCTTTATTTATTCAATTATTTTTTTCCGCAGCTGCCTGCGCCTTACAGCATGGAGATTCCGTAGCTGTTGACGAGCGCTTCGATCTTCTCGCCGCGTCTGCACCATGGGCAGTGGTGGGGCTTGTAGCTCTCATAATCGCCCAGATCCTTGGGGTCAAAGATGGAGTGTACCGCGTGACCGTCGCATTCCTCCACGGTCGCGAAGATCGCCGACACGCCGACCACGATGCCGCCGTAGTAGTTGATCGCGTCGATCGCCGCAAGGGCGCTCTTGCCGGTCGTGACGGAAGCCGCCAGCACCAGCACATGCTTTTTGGCGAGCATGGGCGTGAGGTTGTCGCGGAACATCATCTGACCGCCGCCGATAAATTCGGGTGAAACCACATAGATGGTCTGGTGCGCGTTCATGTTCATGTAGTTGTCGCGTGTCAGCTCCTCCGCCATGCATGCGCCGATGACCTCGGTGCCGTCCAGACAGAGAATCGTGTCGATGATGGTGTTGGAGCGGTAGTTGTGCACCAGCTCCTTGGCGACCGCCTTTGCCTCGGAAAGTCTGGTCTTTTGCGTGGTCACGTCGATATAATAATTGGTGTGGATATGCATAGTCGCAAAATGTCCCTTTGCCACGCGAAGAAATACGTCTTTGTTTTTGGTGCGGATCTTATACATTTCTGCCATGGTAACGTCCCCCATATTTATGATAATTTTATTTTACACTACTTTAAAAAATTGCTTTTTTCATTCATCCACCGTGATTTTTTCCTTGCCGCCCATATACGGTCTGAGCACGACGGGGATGTTGACGCTGCCGTCCGCGTTGAGGTTGTTTTCGAGGAAGGCGATCAGCATTCTCGGGGGCGCCACCACGGTGTTGTTGAGGGTGTGGGCAAAGTATTTGTTGTTCTTGCCGCCGTTGACCCTGATTTTGAGCCGGCGTGCCTGTGCGTCGCCGAGGTTGGAGCAGGAGCCGACCTCAAAGTATTTTTTCTGACGCGGCGACCATGCCTCCACGTCGAGAGAGCGCACCTTCAGATCCGCCAAGTCGCCGGAGCAGCATTCGAGTGTGCGCACCGGAATATCGAGCGAACGGAACAGATCGACGGTGTTCTGCCAGAGCTTGTCGAACCACATCTTGCTTTCCTCGGGCTTGCAGACGACGATCATCTCCTGCTTTTCAAACTGGTGGATACGGTACACGCCGCGCTCCTCAATGCCGTGCGCGCCTTTTTCTTTGCGGAAGCAGGGAGAATAGCTGGTGAGCGTGTAGGGCAAGTCCTCCTCCCTGTTGATGGTGTCGATGAATTTACCGATCATGGAGTGCTCGCTGGTGCCGATCAGGTAGAGGTCCTCTCCCTCGATTTTGTACATCATGGAATCCATTTCGGCAAAGCTCATCACGCCGGTGACAACGTTGCTGCGGATCATAAAGGGCGGCACGCAGTAGGTGAAGCCTCTGTCGATCATAAAGTCGCGCGCGTAGGAAATGACGGCGCTGTGCAGACGGGCGATGTCGCCCATGAGATAGTAGAAGCCGTTGCCGGCAACCTTGCGCGCGGAATCCAAATCAATGCCGCAAAGCTTTTCCATTATGTCGGTGTGATAGGGCACCTCAAAGTCCGGCACGACCGGCTCGCCAAAGCGCTCGATCTCTACGTTCTCGCTGTCGTCCTTGCCGATCGGGACAGACGGGTCGATGATCTGCGGGATCTGCATCATGATCTCCGTGACCTTGGCGCTCAGCTCGGCTTCCTGTGCCTCAAGCTCGCTGAGCTGCTTTGCCTGACGGTTGACTTCTTCCTTGAGCGCCATACCTTCTTCACGCTTGCCCTGTGCCATCAGCTTGCCGATCTCCTTGGAGATCTTGTTGCGGTTGGCTCTCAGGTCGTCTGCCTGCTGCTTGGCGGCGCGGCTCTGTGCATCCAGCTCGATCACTTCGTCCACGAGCGGAAGCTTGTGATCCTGAAATTTCTTTTTGATGTTTTCTTTTACCGCGTCGGGATTTTCGCGTAAAAATTTGATGTCGATCATTGTATTACTCCTTAACTCAATTTATTGGATAACTCGGTCAGTTCTTCGTCCGAGTAGAATTCGATTTGCAGCACGCCGCCCTGCTTGCCCTTGGATTTGGAAACACTGATTTTGCGTCCCAGCGCCGCGGTCAGGGTCAGCTCCACTTCCTTGTAGAAGTTGGGGATCTTCTCTTTTTCTTTTTTGACGGGCTTTGCTTCGGCTGTCAGTTTTTTGCAGATCTTTTCCGTCTGCCGGACGGAAAAGTCATTTTTGATGATCTGGTTGCAGACCTCCTGCATGATCTCCTCATTTGGGAGCGTCAGCAGTGCGCGTGCATGTCCGGCGGAGATCTTGTCCTCCTTCAGATATGCCGCGATGCTCTCCGGAAGCTTTAACAGCCGCAGCGCATTGGCGACGGCAGGCCGTGATTTGCCGACTGATTTGGCGACCTCCTCCTGCGTAAAGCCGTGTTCGCTGATCAGGACGTTGTAGCCCTGCGCTTCTTCGAGCGGCGACAGATCCTCGCGCTGGAGGTTTTCTATCAGCGCCAGCTCCATGGTTTCCGACTCCGTCAGTTCGCGGATGATCACCGGTACCTCGGTCAGTCCTGCCATGCGTGAGGCACGGTAGCGTCTTTCGCCTGCCACAATCTCATAGCCGCCGAGCGTCAGGGGTCTGACCAGTATTGGCTGCAGCAGTCCGTGCTTGGCGATGCTGTCCGCCAGCTCGCCGAGGGCTTCTTCGTCAAAGTCCTTGCGCGGCTGTGAGCGGTTCGGTTCTATCTCCGATATTTTCAGCTTGACGGCGCCGCCGTTTTCTTCGTTATCGTTTTCTATAAAGATAGCGCCCAGACCCTTGCCGAGGCCGCCCATTTTTTTTGCCATCAGCGTCTCTCCTTTGCTATGATCTCCTTTGCCAGTTCTGTGTAGGCAAGGCTGCCCTTACAGCTTTTGTCGTAGTAGATGACCGGCATGCCGAAGCTCGGTGCTTCCGACAGGCGCACACCGCGGTTGATGACGGTGCCGAATACCTTTCCGGGGAAGAATTTTTTGACTTCCTCCACTACCTGCTGCGTCAGATTGAGTCTGCCGTCGTACATGGTGAGCAGCACGCCCTCCAATTCAATGGAATAATTGTATTGCCGCTTGATGCGCCGCACGGTGCTCATCAGCTGCGAGAGTCCTTCGAGCGCGTAGTATTCGCATTGGATCGGGACGATAAAGCTGTCTGCAATAGTGAGTGCGTTTGCCGTAATCAAGCCCAGCGACGGCGGACAGTCGATGATGATATAATCGTAGTACTGCTTGACCGGCAGAATCGAGTTTTTCAGCAATGCCTCGCGGTGCGGCTTGTCCGCAATCTCCAGCTCGGCAGCCGCCAGATTGATGCTCGACGGCAGCACATGCAGGTTTTGATATGGCGTTGTCAGAATACACTCCTGCGCCTTTGCGCCGTCTACGAGAATGTTGTAGGTGGACTGCTTGACCTTGCTCTTATCAACGGCAACACCGCTTGTCGCATTGCCCTGCGGATCGGCGTCCACCAAAAGCACCTTTTTTTCCAGTGCTCCCAGGCAAGCCGCCAGATTGACCGCCGTGGTCGTCTTGCCGACACCACCCTTTTGATTTGAAATCGCTATAATTTTTGCCAAAGAATCACCTTTTTGTAAAGAATGGATTTATTATAGCACAGTTCTTCCTATTTTTAAAGGGGGTTTTTATAATTTGTAATTCTTAATTCATAATCGTTTTTTGAAAACTAATGTTTCACGTGAAACTTTTATAATGCTCAATTCATGATGCGTAATGCGTAATTGTTTTTTGACAATGGGTTTCTTTTATTGGATATTACTCTATTGATTATAAGCATTGATCTGTTATTGTTTCACGTGAAACAAATTGCTTCAAAACATTTCCTCCCCTTAATTAAGCATTACGCATTAAGAATCACAAATCAGGATCGCGCCGTTGATGAAGCTTACCTCCACACAAAACGCCTCAATAGGCGCCCTGCCCACCGTGGCAACGGCAACGGGCAAAAAGGCAGACGTCGGGGTGACGTCTGCCTTTTCGCAAGGGGTTAGATAAGGAAATGGGTATGAGTGGATCGGGTCGTTAGACCCAAGTGGAAAGTAAAATGAGTTTGGCTTATGCCGATTTTTCGGCGTTTGACCCTTTGACCTTTGAGATACGTATTGTGTATTCGATAAAATCTTCATTATCGGTTTTTTGTGCTTCTGCGTCGATCCCTGCCAGCCGCATGGTGTCAATTGCCTTGTTAATCGTGTTTACAAAAATTCGTATGTCTTTTATCACCGCTTTACTTTTTCCCCGGTAACGCTTTTTTGGGGAGGATTGGCAGAGATAGGCGACAAGCTCCTCTGTCTGTGACACATTGAGTCCCTCGCTGATGACGCGGGACAGCGCTTCTCGGCGCGTGTGCTCGTCTGTCAGCTTTAGAAGGGCTCTCGCGTGGCGCTCACTCAGTCCGGCGGATTCTATCCATTCCTGCTCCTCAAAGCTCAGCCGCAGCAAGCGGAGTTTGTTGGCTATGGTGGATTGTGTTTTGCCGAGCTGCTGCGCCGCCTGCTCCTGTGTAAGACCGTAGCGGCGAATGAGCCTTGAAATCCCGCGTGCCTCCTCGAAGAACCCGAGGTCGGCACGCTGGAGATTTTCAAGGAGAGCATAGACAGCTGATTCTTTGTCGGTACACCTGATGACGATACACGGCACCCTGTGCAAACCGGCAAGTGCGGCGGCGCGGAGTCTGCGCTCTCCGGTGACCAGCTCATACTCGGTCTGGCTGATTTTGCGCACCGTCAAGGGCTGCAATACGCCGTTCTCCGTGATGGAACGTGCAAGTGACTGCAAGTCCTCCTCGCGGAATTGCTTGCGCGGCTGCGATTTGTTCGGTCTGATCTTGATAATGGGAAGTTCGAGAATCAGTTTTTCGTTCTTTACCAAAAAGTTCAACTGCATCACCCGTGTTATCGTCAGGGCCTGTCCTCATCCCTGTGACTATATGATAACACAAACGGTGTGCGGTTGATGTCGTTTTCTCAGTGAGAAATAAATTTTGTTTTGAGTCAATTCACAGAAGTCTGTCGAATCAAAGGGGCTTTGCCTTGATGCGTCCGTTGTTGCGCGGATATTTCTCGGAGGTCGGTTGTACCTTTTCGATTTCGACCAAGCTGCGGCTTCCGCCGTCCATGGGCAGCGAAAAGCTGTGTATTGCCTCCAGCTTGCCGCCGAGGGACTGGATGGCGTGTTTTGCCGAACAAATCTCCTCGTCGCTGTTGCCGCCCTTAAAGGCGACAAACCTTCCCGACAGGCGCACAAAGGGCAGACAGTATTCGGAAAGGGTGTTGAGGTGTGCCACGGCACGGGAAACGGCAACGTCATAGGATCCACGATAGTTGAGATTTTGTCCGTATGCCTCCGCCCTGCCCTGCAGGAAGGTCGCTTCCAAGCCGAGAGAGTTTAACAGATCCTCCAAAAACAGAAAGCGCTTTTTCAGACTGTCCAATAGCGTCAGCTGTATATCCGGTCGGACGATTTTGAGAACGATCCCCGGAAAGCCTGCGCCGGTGCCAATGTCAATGACAGCACCACCCTCGGGAATAGTGCAGTAATTGAAGAAGGACAGGCTGTCTGCAAAGTGCTTGACAGCGACGCCCTCGGGGTCGGTGATCGCGGTCAGATTGATTTTTTGATTCCATTCGACGAGCAGCTGATAGTATGTATCAAATTGCTTAAGCTGGTCTGCGGTCAGACGGACGGCGTAGCCTTCGGTCGCCTGCTTTAAATAATCTTGAAGTGTTTTCATATCAGGATTCCTTTTGTGAAGCTAACCATATCAGCAGGACGCTGACGTCGGCAGGTGAAACGCCCGAAATGCGCGAGGCCTGCCCGATGTTGAGCGGCTTGATCTTGTTGAGCTTTTCCTGCGCTTCGAGCCGCAGGCCGCCTAACTGCTTGTAATCGAAGTCGGCAGGCAGCTGCTTTTTTTCGAGCTTTTTCATCTGTTCCACTTGCTTGAGCTGTTTTTGAATATAGCCTTCGTATTTGATTTCGATTTCGACCTGTTCAAAGAGGTTCGGTTCCAAATCAGGGCGCGATGGGTCAAAGGGCGTCAGACAGTCGTAGCCGATCTGCGGACGCTTTAATAAGTCGATCAGACGCGTGCCGGTCGTGACGGGAGTTGTTTCACGTGAAACAAGCATGTCGTTGAGCGCAGCCGAGGGCGAGACGGTGACGGAACGCAGGCGCTTGATCTCTTCCTTTTTTTGCTCCTGCTTGCGGCAGAATTTTTGATAGCGCGCTTCACCGATCAAGCCGAGTTGATAGCCCAGTGGCGTCAGGCGCTCGTCGGCGTTGTCCTGACGGAGCACCAAGCGGTATTCGCTGCGCGAGGTCATCATGCGATAGGGCTCGTTGGCGCCCTTGGTGACCAGATCATCCACCAAGGTGCCAATATAGGAATTGGCACGCGTGAGGATGAACGGCTCCCTGCCCAGCACCTTTAACGCGGCGTTGACGCCTGCCACAAAGCCCTGTGCGGCGGCCTCTTCATAACCGGAGCTGCCGTTGAACTGTCCGGCGCCGTAGAGACGCGGAAAGTCCTTGAACTCCAAGGTGGGATCCATGGCGGTCGGGTCCACACAATCGTATTCGATCGCGTAGGCAGGGCGCATCATCACGCAGTGTTCCAAGCCCTTGATGGTGCGGTAGAATTGCAGCTGCACCTCCTCGGGCAAGGAGCTGCTCATACCCTGCATGTACATTTCCTCGGTGTTCTCACCGCAGGGTTCAATAAAGAGCTGGTGGCGCGGCTTGTCGGCAAAGCGCATCACCTTGTCCTCAAAGCTGGGACAGTAGCGCGGTCCCACGCCCTCGATCCTGCCGGCATAGAGCGGCGAGCGGTGAATGTTTTCCAAAATCACCTGCTTGGTGCGGTCGTTCGTCCAGCTGATGTGGCATTCGACCTTGTTGTCGCCGAGGCGCTCGGTCTCATAGGAAAACGGCTGCGGCGGCTCGTCACCCTTTTGCACCTCCAATTCGGAGAAGTCGATCGAACGGCGGAGCATACGCGCAGGCGTGCCGGTCTTGAACCGGCGCAGGGGCAGGCCGAGGTTTTTGAGCGCGACAGCGAGCTTGGTGGCAGGAAACATGCCGTCGGGTCCGCTCTCGTAGCTGACCTCGCCGACGTAGATCCTGCCGCCGAGATAGGTGCCGGTGGCGACAACGACCGCGCGGCAAAGGTATTGCGCGAGCATTTGTGTGGTGATCAGATAACCGCCGTCGCGCGGCTGAATGTCGGTGATCTCCGCCTGACGAAGCTCGAGATTCTCTTGCAGCTCGAGCTTGTGCTTCATGATTTCGCTGTACTTGCGGCGGTCGATCTGCGCGCGCAGCGAGTGAACAGCCGGACCCTTTCCCCTGTTGAGCATGCGCGACTGCAAAAAGCACGCGTCGGCTGTCTTGCCCATCTCGCCGCCGAGCGCGTCCAGCTCACGGACAAGGTGTCCCTTAGCAGTGCCGCCGATGGACGGATTGCAAGGGCAGTTGCCGACCGCGTCCATATTGATCGTAAAAACAGCCGTGTGACAGCCGAGCCGCGCGGCAGCCAAGGCGGCCTCAATGCCGGCATGTCCTGCGCCGATAACGGCAACGTCATATTCTCCTGCAAAGTATGTCATGTTCTACCTCTGTTTATAATTCATAATTCATAATTCGTAATTCTTAATTGACTTAACCTTCCACTTTAGATTAGTATATATGTTTAAAAACAAATCGTAGGGACAGCCCTTGCGGCTGTCCGGCAGTAGAGATAGTGTTTCATCTATACCGCAATGCTTGATTGTGAAAACGGCGTTGCTTGGGAGACCGCAAGGGTCTCCCCTACAAAGTGAAAACTAAAGGGCTCATCCCTATAACCAGTGGGTAAAAAACTGAATAAAAAGAAAAGTCACGTTGCTCCACGTGATATACTTGAAATTGCGTCTAGATCAAGGACAGGAGTGGAGCTCCGTGACAGTTTCAAGTTTATCAAAAATAATTCTCGGTGTCAAGAATATCGTTGTAGAAAAAGTTGAGATAGAAGAATGCAACCAAGATTCTCAACTGATCATCAGCGCACGTCCTCATAAAAGAGATATGTGTCGGTGC
>Ga0256407_10013645_pt1 | contig 10838 bp, 6 predicted proteins | sample RumenRJG_04DNA_FD_193489 | JGI IMG/M metagenome (GOLD analysis project Ga0256407, IMG submission 193489) | Bovine rumen microbial communities from Lethbridge, Alberta, Canada - RJG_04 | ecosystem: Host-associated > Mammals > Digestive system > Stomach > Rumen | place: Canada: Alberta | collected... | reverse complement strand
GTAAAAAGTAATAGTCATGGAACTGGTTATCCTTTGGAAAAACATTCCGTAAGCACTCGTTTAGGCTTTGGTCTCTGTTATGGAGCTAATGCCGATTATAAAGGTCCCCAGTCTGTAGGTAGCTCGTGGGAAATCATGTGGACCATCGCAGAGATTGAGAAATATGGTTATGGCAAGCATAATGGATTTTCAATAGGCTTTGGTATAAATTGGCGCAATTTCCGTATCGATGGTCGCAGTAAGTTTGTAAAGCTTGATGACGGTACCATCACAGAAGAAGCCCTGCCTGCAGGATATGATAACGATTTCTCAAGAATCAAGGTGTTTAGTCTTACCATTCCTGTGATGTGGAAGTATCGTACCAAACAGGTCACTTTCGGACTTGGTCCTGTGTTCAACATCAATACTTATGCCAGTATCAAGAACCGCTATTGGGATGCCGATGGAGAGAAGCACAAGCAAATATTCAAGAAGATTCACCAGCGCCCCATCACAGTAGATATTATGGCCGAGGTAAGTTTCCACAACTGGTTCAGCATCTATGGCAAGTTCTCGCCTATGACTATCCTCAACTCAACTTATGCCAAGGATGTTAACTTCCAGCCCGTTTCATTCGGCATATATTTCTAAAAAACAGCTACACACCTACACTGAGTAATCTAATTATCTGATTATCAGTTGATAAAATAGTGTAAGCAGGGTACATTTTACTACACCCTGCCTACACTATTTATATTTTCCTTTACATTTTTTCGTGGTATAGATAATCTTAAGAGATATAGTTTCCAATATGTATCACAAATGGGAACTATCAGTTCCCACAGAAGGAACTGTTAGTTTCCACATAAGAAACCACCAGTTCCCTTACTTGAAACTATTTCGGAACTGCCTGATAAATAGATGATTATATACTATTATATACAACCTATTGTAAATAAAAACGATTATTTCGGTATTTAGTGTAGGCATAGTGTAGTAAAATGTACACTATCTACACTATTCAACTATCTTATTATCAGTAATTTAATTATTATAGTGTAGGTTTTAGCCTATTTTTAATCTTTTTCTCATTTTGAAAATAATTCCACTATCACATCAAAAATCAATCTAATTTACATATTACAATTTCTTATGAAAGGTCATAGTAACTGTGATTTCAGGATAATTATCTTCCACCCAAAAGTTGATAAAGGTAAGGTGTCTTTTTATCAAGAAAGTAAGCCAACAGTACACATAATGTAACTACAATAGGTGGTACTGCCAAATATGCTATCCAACATGCTGCTTCATTGTTAATGTTGCTTATTATATAACGCTGAGCAATATGAATGGGGAAATAGTGTGTAGCATATAAAAAGAAAGAATATTTATAAAAATTGTGTTTCTTAAAATGCAACTTATTATCAAACAAATCGTAAACTCCTATATAGAAAAAAACAGAAGACAAGTGTCTTAGATTTGCCGATAGCATCGAATCATATTCCTGATTATACCACACACACAAGGGGTATAAGATAACAGCTGTTAAAGTAATCCATGTTGGTATAGGTTTATATAAAAAGTCTGGATAGTATGTCCCAAGAAATGCACCTATCATATAGATACTTATCCACATTAGTGGACTTACGAAAGGATGATGAAAAGAAATACCAATTATAAAGAATAGTAATACAGATATTATTGCGACTCGTTTGTTTAAAGATAAATAGTAAAATAGTGGTGCGGCTAAAGCGTATATTATTATAACCCCCACATACCAAAGTATAGTATAATCACAAACTAAAATATTTATTATTGTCTCCAACTTTGAATTAAAAAAATAATTATCACTAACATAACGACGTCCTGTGGTTTGTATAAGAGTAAACCACAATAATGCTCCTATACAATTCCATATTAAATAAGGTATTATTAGCGTGTGAAATCTTGACTTTAACTTTATCAAATAATGATCTATTTTAAAGTTACGGAAAAACAAGAAGCCAGTAATAAGAAAGAAAGAGGCAACAGCATCTTGTCCTAATTCATTGAATAATGCTAAATGATTAAAATAGTTAGGCACAACATCCCAATGGGGAAGACGCGAATGAGACCATACTATTCCAATCATCATAAAAAAAGATAAATTATAAATCTTTTTTGATTTTTCACTGCACTTAATACTTACTTGTTCTGCCATAATATACGTTTCTTAGTTCATAAAATTGATAGGGAAATATCAAATAGAAACGTACAGTTGGGCTCAAACACCATGTTCTTAATAGAACACAAAGGACGTGGACATTCTTACTTGTCCACGTCCTTGGGTGTTTGGCCTAACCCGTAATAGACAGACAAGTCAGATGTCCACGTTTTAATGGACATCTGCTCTTTATTCTATCTATTACGTCTATCTGCGGCCAAACTTCAAGGACGTTCTTTCGAATAAATAGCAAATGTTGCTAATTTCCCACAAAAATAATTTCAGCATACACCATAGTGCAGCCTATGGCACAGGCTGTATTTCTACATCAATGCCGTTGCAAAGATAGACAATAAAAATGATATTAGCAAGAAAAATACAATAAATAATTTGATTGTGCTGAAAAACTCAAATAAATTTGTTTTTTCGCTCACTTATTCGTACCTTTGCAGCCAAATAAGAATAAATACGTATTTAAGACAGATGGAAAACAAGACTTTTAAACGTACGACGGTGACGTCGGCGCTACCCTACGCTAATGGCGGCGTACATATCGGACACCTGGCTGGTGTGTATGTACCTGCCGATATCTATGTGCGCTATCTCAGACTTAAGAAGCGCGAGGTATTGTTTATCGGAGGTAGTGATGAGCATGGTGTGCCCATCACAGTTCGTGCCCGTAAGGAGGGTATTACACCTCAGGATGTTGTAGACCGCTATCATAAGATGATTAAGGATTCGTTCGAGGAGTTTGGTATCTCGTTCGATATCTATAGCCGTACCACCTCAGAGACTCACCATAAGTTTGCTGCAGAGTGGTTTAAGAAGCTCTATGATGAGGGTAAACTGACTGAGGAGACAACAGAGCAGCTGTACGACGAGGAGGCTAAGCAGTTCCTTGCTGACCGCTATGTTACTGGCGAGTGCCCCCACTGTCATGCTCAGGGTGCCTATGGCGACCAGTGCGAGAAGTGTGGACGCGACCTTTCGCCAACTGAGCTGATTAATCCAAAGTCAACTATCTCTGGTTCTACTCCTGTACTTAAGAAGACCAAGAATTGGTACCTGCCTTTGAACGAGTATCAGGACTGGTTGAAGCAGTGGATTCTGGAGGAGCACAAGGAGTGGCGTCCTAACGTATACGGACAGTGTAAGAGCTGGCTCGATATGGATCTGCAGCCACGTGCAATGACTCGCGACTTGGATTGGGGTATCCCTGTGCCTGTAAAGGATGCTGAAGGAAAAGTGCTCTATGTATGGTTTGATGCGCCTATCGGCTATGTATCAAACACCAAGGAACTGTGCGAGAAGGAGCCTGAGAAGTGGGGCAACTGGGAGAAGTGGTGGCAGGATGAGGATACTCGTCTGGTTCACTTCATCGGTAAGGATAATATCGTATTCCACTGCATCATCTTCCCTGTTATGATGAAGGCTCACGGCAAGTATATCATGCCTGACAACGTGCCTGCCAACGAGTTCCTGAACCTTGAGAACGATAAGATTTCAACCTCTCGCAACTGGGCTGTATGGCTCCATGAGTATCTGGTAGATATGCCTGGTAAGCAGGATGTATTGCGCTATGTACTGACAGCCAATGCACCTGAGACAAAGGATAACAACTTTACCTGGAAGGATTTCCAGGATCGTAATAACAACGAGCTTGTAGCCGTTTATGGTAACTTTGTAAACCGTGCTCTCCAGCTCACCAAGAAGTACTGGAACGGTGTAGTTCCTGCTTGTGGCGAGTTGCAGGATGTAGATAAGCAGGCTCTTGAGGAGTTCAAGGATGTAAAGGCTAAGGTTGAGGCTCTGCTGGAGCAGTTCAAGTTCCGCGATGCTCAGTTCGAGGCTATGAATCTGGCTCGTATCGGTAACCGCTATATCACAGAGTGTGAGCCTTGGAAGGTTTGGAAGACTGATCCAAAGCGTTGCGAGACTATCCTGAATATCTGTTTGCAGCTTACAGCTAACCTCGCTATCGCCTTCGAGCCATTCCTGCCATTCAGCAGTAAGAAGCTCCGCGAGATGCTGAATATCAGCAACTTCGAGTGGGAGCAGCTGGGTTCTACCGACCTCCTGGAGGCTGGTCATCAGTTGGGCGAGCCTGCTCTGCTGTTCGAGAAGATTGAGGATGAGGTAATCCAAAAGCAGCTTGATAAGCTTGAGGCTACTAAGAAGGCCAACGAGGCAGCTAACTATAAGGCAGCTCCTATCAAGGATACAGTTAGCTTCGAGGAGTTTGAGAAGCTTGACATCCGTGTGGGCTTGGTTAAGGATTGTCAGAAAGTGAAGAAGAGTAAGAAACTCCTGCAGTTCACTATCGACGATGGTTCAGGTACCGATCGCACTATCTGCTCTGGTATCGCTGCTTTCTATGATAAGCCTGAGGAACTCATTGGTAAGCGAATCCTCTTCGTGGCCAACTTTGCTCCTCGCAATATGATGGGTATCGAGAGTCAGGGTATGATTCTTAGCGCTGTTGATGCTGACGAAAGCCTCAGCGTAGTAACAACAACAAAGGACGTAAAGCCTGGTAGTCAGGTAGGATAAACAAGTAACAGATATGCAAGCAATAATTCTAGCAGCAGGTATGGGTCGCAGACTTGGCGACTATACCAAGGATAATACCAAGTGTATGGTGCCAGTAAATGGTGTGCGACTCATTGACCGGCTGCTGGGACAGCTTGCTAAACAAAAACTGCAACGAGTAGTTATCGTTGTAGGTTATAAAGGCAAGGAGCTTCGCGAATATATTGGTAATCGCTACGATGGCCAGTTGAATATCGAATTCGCTGAGAATCCTGTCTACGACAAGACAAACAACATTTATTCGCTAGCTATCGTCAAGGATAAGTTGCAGGAGGATGATACATTGCTTATCGAGAGCGATCTCATCTTCAGCGACAATATTATCCCTATGATAGTAGGGAATACTAATCCTAACCTTGCACTTGTGGCAAAGTACGAGACGTGGATGGATGGCACGATGGTACGTCTGGATGATGATAATAACATCGTAAACTTTATCTCGAAAGACGCCTTCGACTACAATGATGTTGACTCTTATTACAAGACTGTAAACATCTATAAGCTTAGCAAGCAGTTCTCTCAACACAAGTATGTGCCTTTCCTCGATGCTTATACTAAGGCAGTAGGTAATAATGAGTATTATGAAAATGTGCTGCGAATAATTTCGCTGCTCAATAGTCATGATATGAAAGCACTGCCTATAGGTAATGAGAAGTGGTATGAGATTGACGACAAGCAGGATTTGGATATTGCTGAGGCTCTGTTTGCCGATGAAAAAGATGTTCTGCGTAAGTACTACGGACGTTATGGTGGTTTCTGGCGATTTCCACAAATGCTTGATTTCTGTTATCTGGTAAATCCTTATTTCCCAAGTCGCAGAATGAAGGACGAGTTGCGTAGTAATTTCGATACGCTGTTAACTGAATATCCTTCAGGTATGAAGGTTAATACGTTGATAGCCAGTAAGTGCTTTGGTGTGAGCGAACAATATATTGTTCCTGGCAATGGTGCGGCTGAACTTATCAAAGTGTTGATGGAGGATTCGCAGGGAAAGACAGGTTTCATCCGTCCTACCTTCGAGGAATATCCTAATCGTCATGATAAGGATAGTCAGGTAACATTTGTACCACAGAATGATGATTATCGCTATACAGCCGATGACTTGATGAACTTCTTTGTTGATAAGGATATCAAGACTCTGATGTTGATAAATCCTGATAATCCATCAGGTAACTTTATACCTAAGGCAGATGTGCTAAGATTAGCCCAATGGAGTGAAGAGCACAGTATCCGTCTGGTTGTGGATGAGAGTTTTGTAGACTTCAGCATTGATTATGCGACTAACTCATTGTTGTCAGACGAGATTCTAGAAACCTATCCACATATGGCTGTGATGAAGAGTATTTCTAAGAGTTATGGTGTGCCAGGACTTCGTTTGGGTATTCTTGCTTCGGCTAATAAAGAGCTAATAGCACGTATAAAGAGGGAGGTATCGATATGGAACATCAACTCATTTGGAGAGTTCTTTATGCAGATCTATAATAAGTACGAGAAAGACTATCAGCGAGCTTGTCATAAATTTGTTGATGAGCGCGATCGCTTTGAGGCTTCTTTGCGTACTATTCCTTTCCTTCGTGTCATGCCGTCTCAGGCCAACTATTTCCTTTGTGAAGTATTGCCGCCATATACTGCAAGCGAAATTGTAATATATATGCTTAAGCAGCACAATATCCTTACTCGTGACTGCAGTGGAAAAACAGGATTAAACCCTGATAAACAGTATATGCGTATTGCAGTTCGCAATACAGAAGACAATACCCGTCTTGTAGAAGCATTAATGACTATTGCAAAATAAAGTGATATGGTATCAGTTATCCAGCAAGAGCAGATAGAGCAACTGCATATTAGTCCTGCTGAGTGTATTGAGTGGGTAAAACAAGGATTCCTTATGAAGGATGAAATCCAAATGCCAGCAAAACTAAGTGTACATCCTCAAGGAGAAGACTTTATAACATCTATGCCCTGTTTACTGTCAGAGAACGAAGGAAAGAAGTATTTTGGATTAAAACTTGTAAGTCGCATAGAAAACCATATACCTGCCTTACAAAGTGATATAACTCTTTACGACGCAAAGACAGGTGAATTATTGGCTATTATGGATGGCAACTGGATTACGGCTATGCGTACAGGTGCAGTTGCTGCATTAGCAGCTCGTACATTCCAAAAGCAAGGTACTAACACCTATTCTATGTTAGGATTAGGTAATATTGCTCGTGCAGTTGCTCTTTGTCTTATTGCTGACAATAGTGATCGTGAAATTACAATTAAGCTTCTGAGATATAAAGATCAAGCAGAGCAATTTATCGATCGTTTTAAGGCATCTAATAATGTAACTTTTGAAATTATTGATGACAAGGATGCTTTTGTTTCAGAAGCTGACGTTTTGATATCCTGTGTTACTGTGGCTAAAGAACTATTGTTTCCTGATGACTCTTTATTTAAGAAGGGAGTTACAGTAATACCTGTTCATATGAGGGGTTTCCAGAATTGTGATTTATTCTTTGATAAGGTTTATGGCGACGAAACAAGTCAGATTAAGAATTTTAAGTATTTTGATAAGTTCCGTCAGTATGATGAACTACATCATGTTTTACAAGGTAAAAATCCTGGTAGAACCAGCAATGATGAGAGGATATTATGTTATAATTATGGTATAGCTTTGCATGATATTGTTTTTGCATCAAGAATTTTTGAAAAGACAAAAAGTACTCAAATAGGATTCGATTATAAAAAGGAAAGCAATAAGGTTTGGGTATAACATTGGTTCGAAAATGAATATACTAATAAAATCGTTGAACTACCTGTGGCTTCATGGATGGAAATACAGGTCTATAGAGCGACAACATAAGCAATTGGTCAATAAGTTGATACGTGAACACAGACCAATCAATGTTGTATTTATGGCTCTTGACATTTCCCTTTGGCGATATCAGGAGATATACGAACTGATGGCTGCAGATCCAAGATTTAATCCCACAATAGTCCTTTCTCCTTGCACATTGCGTGAGAATCCTGATAAGGATGCAGATGGTTTACGCCTGTTCTTCAACGAGAAAGGTATCCCATATATCGACTATAAACATGGTGAACCAGCATTCGACATTCGTAAAGAGTTGAATCCTGACATAATGTTTTATACTCAACCATACGAATATTTACTGCAAGACGAGCACGACTGTCGCCGATTCTATGATCGTTTGATATGCTATATGCCATACGGATTTTGGTCGAGCACAGGTAAGCTTAGTTACGATTTGCATTTTCATAACCAGGCTTGGCGACTATATTACTCTACTAGTCTGCATCTTGCTGAGGCAAGAAAGGTTGCCACTAATAAAGGTAGAAATGTATGTGTTACAGGCTATTCCAATGCCGACGAATACTTAAAGCCGAATCATCAGAATGTTTGGAAGACGATAGGTGATGGCAAGGTGCGTAAACGTATCATCTGGGCCCCACATTTCTCAATTATAAGTGAGAATTCAGCCTTCCCTCCTAGAGCCAATTTCCTATGGATGGCTGAACTTATGCTATCGATAGCCAGTGAGTATAAAGATCAGATACAGATAGCATTCAAGCCTCATCCTGCATTGCTTACTCAACTTTATCAGCATAAGGATTGGGGTAAACAGCGCGCTGATGCCTATTATCAGCAGTGGAAGGATATGGAGAATACCCAACTTGAGGAGGGACAGTTTATCGATTTGTTTATGACTAGCGATGCAATGATACATGACAGTGGTTCGTTTGCAGTAGAATATCATTATTCTAAGAATCCTGTAATGTTTGTGTCTAAGGATATGCATCCTATAACTTCTGTTTTGAGCGATTTTGGTAAACAAGCTTATTCGTTGCATTATATTGGCAGCGATGAGGCTGATATCAGGAGTTTTATCGAACGTCAGGTTTTGGCTGGTGATGATCCTATGAAGGCTCAGCGTGAGGAGTTTTTCCAGAATTATCTGTTGCCGCCAAATGGTAAGAGTGTGGCACAGAATGTAATCGACGATATAGTAGAATCACTTCAATTATAATTATGGCAGAGACACTGAAAGAGAAAACAGCAAAAGGCCTGCTTTGGGGAGGATTCAGCAACGGACTACAGCAATTGCTCGGACTGTTGTTTGGTATCATTCTTGCCTGGCGTCTGTCGCAGGCCGACTATGGTATGATAGGCATGCTATCCATTTTCTCTGCTGTTGCAGCTTGTATGCAGGAAGGTGGTTTTATAGCCGCACTAAATCGTAAGAAGGAGGTGACACAACGCGACTACAATGCTGTGTTCTGGATGAGTATCATCACCAGTATCTGTTTTTATCTGCTATTCTTTTTCTCGGCTCCTCTTATTGCTGATTTCTACGATGAGCCACGACTCACTTCGTTGGCACGCTATTCGTTCCTGAGTTTCCTATTTGTAAGTTTCAGCATAGCTCCTCGTGCCTATATTTTCAGAAATATGATGGTGCGCCAGAGCAGTATCATATCGCTGGTATCGATGGCGCTTTCTGGTGTAGTTGGTATAGTGATGGCCTATCAAGGCTATGCTTATTGGGGACTGGCCACGCAGAACATAGTGTTTACACTTAGTGTGAGCTTGCTAAACTACTGGTTCTCTGGTTGGCGACCTTCATTGCATATTGATTTGAGTCCTATTCGCGATATATTAGGTTTTAGCAGCAAGTTGATAGTAACTAATATTGTGGTGGCTGCTAATACCAACTATCTTTCTGTATTATTGGGTAAGTTCTATACTGTATATGAGGTAGGAGATTTTACGCAGGCCAACAAATGGAATACTATGGGCCATTCGCTCATTACCAATATGCTTTATTCTATAGCTCAGCCTGTACTGACAAAGACACAAAGTGAGCCAGAACGACAGAAACAAGTATTTCGCAAATTGCTACGCTTTACAGCGTTTATAGCCTTTCCTGCAATGCTTTGTCTGTCGTTGATTAGCGAAGAGTTTATCGTAATTCTTATCACAGAAAAGTGGCTATCCAGCGCTCAAATGCTTCGTGTGCTCTGCGTGGCTGGTGCTGTTATGCCTATCAGTTATCTTTTCTCTAATCTGCTTATCACTAGTGGACGTTCATCGGCCTATATGTGGTCTACATTGGGACTATGTGTTGTACAGTTGATAGTCTTAGGTTTCTGTGTACCATTTGGTATCAACAGGATGGTGCAGGCTTATGCAGTCGTAAATATACTATGGTTAGGCGTATGGTTCTGGCTATCGCATAACGAGATAGGACTAAGTGTATCAGAGGCTATAAAGGACATCTCGCCATATCTGATACTCTCTGTAGCTATAGTGATAGCAACATGGTTTGTAACCCGTTCTGTAACCAATCTCTATGTTTGTCTGATACTCAGGGTTGTGATGGTGGCAGTGACATATTGCTTGGCACTTTGGGTGCTGCGTTCTACTATTTTCAAGGAGGTTATCCTGTTCATTACTAAAAAGGAGATAAAATAATGGGCAGAAAGACGCGTGACAGTAATATGGAGTTGCTTCGCATCGTGGCGATGCTGCTGGTGATGATGGTTCACGCCAGCTATCGTGCTTTGCCTCGTCCTGATGATGTGGCTGTGGCTGAAAATCCATTGTCTGTATTTCTGCAGTTCCTTACCATCAGTTATACAGTTATTGGGGTAGATGTGTTTGTGATGCTGTCAGGGTGGTATGGCATCCGTCCTCGTGTCGTACGATTTACTGAGTTGTTGTTCCAACTCTTGTTTTTTGGAGTTGTTTGTATGGGTATAGAATATGCTGTTACAGGTCAAGTGCCATCGAAGATATTATCAAACCTTCTATTGCTTAATCCTGGTAATTATTGGTTTGTTAAGGTCTATCTGGCTCTATATTTGTTTGCGCCTGTTCTTAATGCCTTTGCTGATGCAGCCAGTCATCGCCAGTTTGCTTGGGTGCTCGCAGGTATATTTGGATTCCAGATAGTATATGGATGGGTGTTCGAAGCTACTGATTGGCTTCGTGCGGGCTATTCTATGCCATCGTTTATGGCACTATATCTGTTGGCTCGTTATATGCGTCTGCATCAGCCTT
>Ga0256407_10013641_pt1 | contig 10842 bp, 8 predicted proteins | sample RumenRJG_04DNA_FD_193489 | JGI IMG/M metagenome (GOLD analysis project Ga0256407, IMG submission 193489) | Bovine rumen microbial communities from Lethbridge, Alberta, Canada - RJG_04 | ecosystem: Host-associated > Mammals > Digestive system > Stomach > Rumen | place: Canada: Alberta | collected... | reverse complement strand
TGTATTATTTTTTCCTATTAAATTTATGTTTTGAGAATTCATTATTGATGGTTTATATCTTTGATCATCTATATCTGAATCTGTTATTTGAGGATTTAAATCATTGTAATTTTGCATTTTTTTTTTAAATTTTTTTTTTTTATTTGAAAATAAATTATATTTTGGTTTTTTTATATATTTTTTTTATTATGAAAGATTCTTTTTTTTTTTTAGTTTTTTTTTAAATTTTATTTAAATTTTTTATATTTAATTTATTATTTTAAATTTTATTTTTTTTGAATTTTTTTATTTTTTTTTATTATGTATAAAGTTTATTTTTGATTTGATTATTTTATATTATTTTAATAAAAATGGAAATGGAAATTGAAAAAGAAAAAAAAACAAATCCAGATATTTTTTTAGATGAAGATGACTTAGAAGAAAAAGAAGATAATCTTTCAAAAAGTGAGGCAATAGAATTAAATGAAATAACAATAAAAGAAAATGACTATTTAATAATAGGATGTTATGGAAATGGTTCTGCTTTTATAAAAGCAGCTTTTTTCAAAGAAATAAAAGAACAAAAACAATCTTTTAAAATAAAATTTATGTCAAAAGGTAAAGATATAAATAAAAAAAAAATATTATTTTCTGAATTATATCAAATAAATTCAAATGGGAAAAATATATTAATTTTATTAACAAAATTTGGTATTTTAATAGAAAATGAAAAATATTTATTAAATTATTTCAAAGAATCAAATATAAAATATAAAGAAATAATTTGTTTTGATTCTTTAACAATAAATAATTTTTATTCAGAAAAAAAAATAGATCAATGTTATTATATTAAAAATTCAAAAGAAGAAAAAAATGAAAGTAATTGTAATAAATTACCAATTCCAAATACACTTTCTGGTTTTTGTGCTGATATTTTATGCAAAAGTGAATTTGAAAATATACCTTGTATTGTTTTTATTTCTGTTTTTGGACAATATGATATTGGATTTGAGAGTATTTCTATTTTTGAAAATGCTGTTAATAAATTTGATTTTTTATGTGGGAAAATTAATAAAGAATATTTTGAAAAAAATAATATTGATAGAAATGTTGTTAAAAGTGTTTTTAATGAATTTAATTTGACTAAAAAAAGTTATTTTAGTTAAATAAAGTTTTTAAAAAAAAAATTTTTTTTATTTTTATTTTTTTATTATTTTATTTTTTATTTTATTTTAATTGAAAATCTAATATCAAAAAAATATAATAGAAATTAATTTATAAATATTTAACAAAACGCATTTTTTGATTTTTTTATTCCCTCTCATTTATACAATATAATATAAAAATTAAATTAAATAATTTAAAAAAGAAATGCTAGAAAATGAAATTAAATCAAATAACAATATTATTGAAGAAGAAAAAATAATAAATGATTCAAATTTAAGTAATATTCAATTGAAAAAAAATAAATTTTTCGAAGATAATGAAAAGATTTTAAAAAGTAAAAATTACATTTCAAAAGCGAATTTTTTTTCAAAATCATTAACAGAATCTCCAAGTGATAATTCAAATGATGAAACTTCATGTGTAACAAATAAAACATATAATAATTATTTTAATAATTATTCAAATAAAAGTAATTTACTTTATTCATAGTAAATAAATTTATATAATATATTTAGTTATAATAATAATACAAATGAAAATTTTGATTTTGAAAATAATGATGAAAATGAAAATAATTTATCTTTTTTAACTTCATCTTCATTATTTAGTATAAATGATAAAAATTATCAATTAAAAGATAATTTATTTTCATTAAATTCATCATTTATAAGTAATATAAATCAACCTTTTTTTTCATATGAAAATCAAACAAATAATTTCAATATATATAATAATACAATTAATCAAGAAGATTTTGAAGCAATTAATTCTATTTTAAACGAAAATAATCATCAAAAAAATCAAAATTATTGTCATTATCTTCAATTAAAAATAATATCTAATCCACAATATTCAAATAATATATTATATCATTTTTTAATTCCTTATATGTTACAACTTATAAATAATGTTTATGGTAATTTAATATATCAAAATTTTATTGAAGTTTTAGAACAAAATAATTTATATCATTTAGTTAATTTTATTAAAAATAATTTCATTGAAATATCACATTCTCCAAACGGAACAAGAGTAATACAAAAATTAATAGAAAAAATATATCAAAATAAATCTTATAAGTCATTTATTTTTCTTTATCTTATTGAAATGATTAAGGGAAAAGTTTGTGAATTAAGTATTGATGAAAATGCAAATCATATCATACAAAAATTTATTATTTATATTCCTTCTCCTTTAAATAATTTTATTTATTATGAAATTTGTCAAAATTTTCTTTTAATTTCTATTACAAAATATGGTTGTTGTGTTATTCAAAAATGTTTAAATAATGGGATAAATGAACAAAGAGAAAAATTAGTTTATTTAATTTTACAAAATACTTTTTTTTTAATTACAAATCAATTTGGAAATTATATTTATCAATGTTTACTTTTTCTTAATGATGATAATATAAATATGAAAATGATTAATATTATTTTTCCTCAAATCATTTCTCTTTCTAAAGAAAAATATTCATCAAATGTAATTGAAAAATTATTTGATATTCACAATGAAAAAATTGTTAATTATTTAATAAATTCTATATGTTCAAATGAAAAAAAAATAATTGATTTAATAACTGATAAATATGGTAATTATATTATACAAAAAATTTTATCTGTTTGTAATAATAGAGAAATATTTATAGGTATTTTAAGAATTATTTCTAAAAATATTAATGAAATAAAAAGTACTTCTTTTGGTAAAAAATTAATTGGAAAATTAATTTCTAAATATCCATATCTAAATGAAATGATATAAAAATAAATGTATTTAGTTAGTTGGTAATTTTTTTAAAAATAATAATATCTCTTTAGTTGTATTGTTTAACTTTTAAATAAACTTAGTTTTAATGTGTTTTATAAGAATTTTTTAGTTAAAAGATGGATGGTATTTATTATATTATATATAATAATAATTTCAAAGTTAAATAAAGGTTATTAATTAATTAAATATATTTAGAAATAAACATTAAGAAAAAATAAAATAAAATTTATTTAAAAAAAAATGAAAAAAGTTCAATAGTAATCTAAAATATAATGTTATTAATTAAACAAATGAAAAAAAAAATTTTAAAAATTGGAGTTAAATTTAATAAGTTTAATAAAGGAATTTACAATTTTTATTATTGATTTATTCTTCTAAAAAATTATGAGCCAATGCTGCAACTTCATTAATATTATTTTGTTCATTTTCATTTAAATTTGATTGATCTATAATATTTGTAATAGAATTATTATTTAATCCTTCATATAATTTTTGTTGATTTAATTGATGTTGTTTTATCATAAAAGAAGTTGAAATATCATTATTATTAACATTATTAAAACTAGTATTTATGTTTAAAATTTTATTTTGAGTTGTATTTATATTTATATTAGAATCGTTTTTTTTTAAATTTGTTTTATTTTTTTGTTTATATAAAAATGATTGTTCATTTTCTGCTTTTAATAAATTTAATGTATTTCTTAAATTTGATATTTCAATTGTTTTTTCATTTAAAGTATTTATACTTTCTTTATTTTTATCTATTTTACTTTGTAAATCATTTTGAAGTTCTAAAATTGTTTTTTTATTTATTTCAACATTATTATATAAATTAGTATATTCTTCATCTGCTTTTGTAAATTCATCATTTATTCTCATTCTTTTTTCTTTTAATTTTATATTATTATCTCTTAATTCTTTTATAATATCTTCTTGAGTTAAATAAAAATTTTCATTTTTTAATTTATCATTTATTAAATTAAAATATTTTTGTCTTATTGTTTTTTGAGTATTATAAATTGTATCATAATTATCTAATTGTTTATTTAATTCATATATTTTATTTTTTGAAATATCAATTTGTAATTTTAAATCTTTTATTTTTGATGATTTTAATTCTAATTGATTATAAATTACTGAATCAACATGTTGTTTTAATTCTAAAACATTTTTTTTTAAATCTTCTAATTTTGAATTTAATCTTTTATTATCTTCTTTTAATTCTAAATTTCTTGTTTCTAATTGAGACTTTTTTAATTGAAGTGGATTTATATTTTGTAAATTTGAATTTTGTTCTGATAATAAATTAGTAACTTCCATTATTTTATTAGAAAAAAATAAAACAATTTTTTTAAAATTTATATACAAAATTTTATTTTAAATTTATTATTAATTAAATTAAAAATATATTTTCTTAAAACTCAAATATATAATATTAAATATTATGAATGTATTATAATAATTATTTATAAAATATACAATTACACAAAAGATAAAAAATATTATTATAAATTATTTTTTAAATTGTCCCTCATTATCATAACTATGATTTTTATTTCTTTCTTGACTTAAATGTAATTTAATTTTTTTCTTTCTTCGTATTGCAGATGATATATCAAGTCTAATTAAAGGTTCTTTAATATTTTTTTTTGAAGGTTTAAAATATCTTAAAGTATTATATTTTCTATCAAAATCATCATAAACAAGTGGATTCAAAAAAAAATTTCCAGTATTATTGAAATAATTATCATTTTGATATAATGAATGTAAATTATTCAATTGAGAATTATTTGTTGTTAATAATTTTAATGGTAATTTTTTATCTTTTTCAATTAATTTTTTTTTAAATTCCTTTTCATATTTATTTTTACTTCTTTTATATAAAATATTTTTTTTCTTATAAGTATTAAAATTATTATAATTATAATTATTGAAAGAATTTAAAATATTACTTTGATTAAATCTTGATGTATTAATTGTAGTTTCATTTCTTAATATAATATCAATATCATAATTTTTAGAATTTGAATTAGAACATTTATTTGATAAATTATTTTTTAATTTCTTATTTTCATTTGAATTAATTCTAATACTAAATAAATTACTTTCAGAAGAAATATATTTATTATTTTCTCTTTGAAAAACTTTATTTTTAATTATTTTATTACTTGTAGAAAAAGGTCTATTAATTTTTTTATAAAAATTAATTTTAGAATATTTTAATTCTTGATTTAAATTAATATTTCCAATTTCATTATATTTCATTTTAATATAATCCATTGCATATTCTCTTTGTTTATAAAATAAATTTAAAATAATATCATTTTTAACTTTTTGTATTTTAATTAATTTTTCTTCAATATTTGGACTAATATTTAATAACATTTTAAAAAAAGTAATATTAATTTGATAAATAATAGAATGTTTAGTTTTACAAGAAATAGTAAATAATAATTTATTATTATAAACACAATCACTTAATCCAATAATATCATTTACTCCAAAAGCTTCTAATTTTAATTCTCTTTTAATATAATATTCTTTTAAATCTTCTATATTATTTACATTACTTAATTTATTTTTATAAGAAGTACGATTTAATATTTGATCAATTTCATATAAACTTTTATTTGATTTTGTTTCAAATTCTCCTTTTTGAATGAAATAAATAAAATGATTTTTTTCATAAGAATCATTTTCAAAATATAATATATCTTTATATTTACAAATTTTTCTTTTAAAATAATTTGTATAATTTCTTAAATTATTATATTGATCATTATTTTTAAATAAAGTTAAACTTAATAAAAATTTCATTTTTTCTTTTCTTGTTTTTTCACTTATTTCTTTTAAATTATCATTAAAAAGAATCATATTATAATAACCAAAATCAGTATCTTCTAAAGTAATAACTGTTTCTATTCTTTTATTATTATTATAGTAATTTATATCTGATAATCCTTCTCCAAATTTTTCTCCTTCTTTTAAACTTTCTGCAATAATATAATTTGAAACTAAAATATCTTTTTTTTCTATTGAAAAAATACTTTTATCATTTTCAATTTTAATTGGTTTAATTCTTTTAATGTAATCTTCACATGAGATTTTTTCATATTTTTTTTCAAAGTTTTGAAAGAAATTTTTTATTATTTTATTTTTACTAATAAATTGAAAAGTTTCTATTATTTGATTTTGGATATTTAAAACAAAATCTATTTCATCTTTTGTTTCAAATGGTATTATATTTTTTAAACTATTTGATAAATAATTTTTACTTAAAATATGAATCTTTTTATTAGGAGAATAATTTTTATTTTGATGTATTTTATTTTTATTATTAAATAAACTCTTTCTTATAATTGAACCAATTTTTGATTCAACTTCTTTATATTTATTATTCATTTTACTATTATATTTAATAATAGTTAAATAAGCTCTTTTTATCCAAATATCAAAACTTTTTTCATTCATTGGATACATATCATTATTTTTATTTAAAGTTTTAATTAATAAAGCTTTTTCATTATATTTTCGTAAATTAAGTAAATAAAGAAAATATTCAATTTGATTTAATTTAATATATTCTTCATTAGGAACTAAAATATTAACTTTTCCTTTTATAATTAAATAAAAATTATCTATATCATCATCATATTTATAAATTATATTATTTTTTTCAATAAATTTATGTTTTAAAGTATATGATAAACTTGAAAAAATATCTCTTACATTTTCTTTTTTTACTTCTTTAATTTCTTGAGCAAATGGATTTAAATTCATTAAAAAATCTATTACTACTTGATTTTCATTAAAATTTCTATTTTGATTTTTAAATATTTCAAGTCCTTTTTTAAAAAATTGTTCATCTGATAAATTTGAATATTTTAATATGTAATTTATATTTGCATGTAATGCAGTTCTCTTTTGAGATTTTTTTATTTTTTTTTCATTAATGAGAGAGTTATTTTCTTTTTTATTTTCAATTAAACTGTTTATTGAATCTAATTCTGATTCTTTTGATTTGTTATTTGAATTTGAATTTTTATTACTTTTATTTTCTTCTTTCATATGTAATTTTTTTTGAAATATTTTACAAAAAAATATATTTTATTTTTTGAAAAATTATTATGTTGTTTTTAATTAATATTTATTTAATATTTTAATTGGATTTATAATTTAAAAAAATGATATTAACAATTATAAATTAAACAATAATTAAAATTTAAATAAAATAAAAATGAATACTAGAAATAATCAAATATTAGAAAAAATAAATGTTTTAACAAAAGATATAATTTTATTAAATTCATATTCAAAAGATAATATAAATAATAATTATGACAATGAAATAATACAATCAAATCCAACGTTTGATTTTAATAGACAAGATTCTTTAATGTCAAATCCAAAATTTAAAGAAAAATTTTCTTCAATATTTTCTGAAATTTCAAATAGGTCTTTAACAAAAAATTCAAGTAATAAAATAAATTTAAGTCAAAATGAAAATCTTACTCAAAATAATAATAATATATTATTCAATAATGAAAAAAGAGATATTTTAAATAAAAAAAAAGAAGATATTATGAATTTATTAAATCCATATGATTCAAATATAAATAAAACAAAAAATAAAAATAAATTGAAAAAAACTTCTATTAATATTAATAAGCATTTTATTCATAATGATGAAGTTAAATTTTCTGATAGAGTAAGAAAAGAATTAAATAAAGTTTTATATAAAGATTTTCCTCAAAATAATTACCAATTTAATGAAGAAAGAGATTCAGTTAATTTAAAAAATAAGAATAATACTTTAAATCATACAAGAATGAATACTTCTTCAAGTTTTAGAGGAAATAATAATATTAATAAAAAGAAAGATAATAATTCAATTGTTGAAACTATTCAAAAATTAAAAATTCAATATGGTATTTGAAATATTAATTTTTAAATTTGAAATTTTAATATATTAATTTTATTTCATTAAAAAAAAATAATACTTATTTTAATTAATAGTAATTGAAACTTTAAAATTTAAATATTTAAATATAAAAATAAATCAAATAAATTTAAAGTAATTTATTTTCGAAAAAAATTTATAATTTTTCTTAATACAAATATATAATATAATAAAAGATACATAATATCAATTAAAAATAATTCAAATTTTTTCTTTCACATTTAAAATTAGAATTATTCATTTTTTTATTTTGTGTAGAAGAGATTCTATTACATTGAAAAATAGAATGTTTTAAAATAAAATTTTTTTCTGCTGAAATGTTATTTCTTTTTTTATTTTTTTTATTTAAAAAAATATTCAAAACATCAAAATTTTTTTCTTTATTTTTCTTTAAAATATTATTATTTTTACAAGGAACAGTTTCAGCATTTTGTTTATAACATAAATTATGATTATCATATTTTTTTTTTAAATGAATAATTTTTTGATTTTTACATAAAATATAAGAATTCTTATTTTCAGTACTTGCAGAACTTTGTTGAGAAATATTATTACTTATACTTTTATTTTCAATTAAATTTTTTTGATTATTATTTTTGTGACTTTTATTTTTAAATTTATTTTTTTTTTCACTTTGATTTCTTGATATTGGAATTTGATTTATTAAACTTGAATTTGATTTATTTGTATTATTTATATTTCTAATTGGAGATAATTTTTTTAATATTGATTGTTTATTAAAAATTTTTGAAAATTGTTGTTTAAAATAATTTGAAAATTTAGTTTTAATTTCATTTTCATTATTTAAATTTAATAAATTTTTTTTTATTGTTGATGTAGAATTTTTTATTTGAGAAAAACTTTTTGAACAATTATCTTCTTTATCTTTATTTAATATGCATTTATTTACTAATATTTTTTCATTATTATCATTTTTAAAAATTGAATTTTTTAAAACATTATTTTTTTGAATTTTATTTTCATTTTCGTTTTTTTGATTTTTATTATTTTTATTTATTTTATTTCCATTATTATAATTACTTCTATGAGGACAAGAATCATTTATTTTATTTTTAGCAATGATATTATTTAAATTTTTTAAAGAATAAATAAAATTTTCATTATTATTATTACAACTAATATTAATATTATTATTTAAATTATTTATTTGATTTCTACTTATTCCTTTATTTTTTTCATTTTTTTTTAAATTATCCATTATAATATTACAAGAACTATTTTTATTATTATTCTTTTTTTCATTTTCAATTTCTAACAATTTATTATATAAATCCTTATATTTAAAATGAGCTCCAAATTCAAAAAAATGATTTTCTTCTATTTCATCTCTTTTATTAAAATATCTTTTTTTCCTATCATTTATATTTATCATTAGACTTATATATTTTATTTATATTTAAAAAAAAAATAAAATAAATACTAATTATTTATTCTCAAAAAAATTTTTTTTCATTACTTTTTCTTTATTAACAATTTCTACACTTCTTTTTCCTTCATTAAAATAAGTAAAAGAAGGTAAAATAACATTACATCTTTCATTTCTTGAAATTTTTCCATAAAATTCTTCATGTTTAGATTCATTAAAATAGACTTTAATTCCAAATTTATTAATATCAAAACTTATTTTTGGTTGATTAATATAACATTTAAAAATAATTTCCATAGCTTTTTTTATAAAAATAATAATATCTGTATTTACTTTTTCATTTTTTCCATTTATTTCTAAAGCATTTTGTATTTCTTCCATTATTTCTCTATAATTTTCTTCTTTTACTAAATTATCAATTAATCTTTTCCAATCAACTTGAAAAGAATTTTTTAAAATACAATCTAAAGTATTTCTTACATTTTTATCTTTAAATTTTGAATCTAATTTTTCTTCTATTTTTATAAAATGATTTTTTAATATATTTTCACAATTTTTAAATATTTCTCTATAAAAAAATTCTACTCCTTCAATTTCAAATTCGTCAAATAAATATTTTTTAAAAAAATTAAAGCAATCAATTTGTAAAAAATTATTTATATTTGATTTTAAAGTATCAAATGAAGGAAAAGAATTTCCTTTTGATTTTTGATGTATTGAAATATGAGAACGAATATTAGATTTTAATATTAAGATTTCATTATACAATTCATTATTTTGTTTTTTTAAAGTTATATTTTTATTTTTTTCAAGTTTTAATCTTTGCATTGCTTCTCTTATTTCATATTCTTCATGTTGAGATAAACTTTTTGTAGTTGGTTTTTTTTGAAAATTATTTCCATATCTTGAATATTTGTTTTCCATTTTGAAAATATTTTTTTTGATTTAAATTAAAATTTTTATTTAAATCAAAGGTATGAATAATATTTTTTTTATTTTTAATTTATAATTCAAATTTTCATTTTGATTTTTTTATTTTTATATAAATATGTTTAGAAAATTATTTTTTATTATTAAAGTTTATTATTTAAATATAAATAATAAAAATATCTTATTTCATTTTTTTCATAAAAAAAAATAATTTTCCTTTTATAAAAATTAAAATTAAATAAAAAAAAACAACTTAATTTTTCAAAGCTTCTTTAATTTTACCTAAAACATTTCCTCTATTTCCAACTTTTTTTCATAATTTCCTTTAATTAAATCTCTAGTAAAAGGATTAATATTTTTAGAATAAATTATTTTTCAAAATTAATTCATTAAGTAATCAATAAAATATTTCCTAAATTAAAAGTATTTTTATAATAAATTATTAATATATAAGAATCTTTTTCATTAAGAAAAGGTTGAAATAACATTGAAATATTTGAAATTGAAGAAAAAAATTCTTGATTTTAGTTTTAAAAATTAATTCTTTAATTAAATATCTTCAATAATAAAAATATATTCTACTAAACTATTAAAAGTTGCTCTTATTTTAATTAGATTAGTCTTATTTTATGATAATATTTCAATAAAACAA